>JACLAB010004742.1_pt1 | contig 59958 bp, 73 predicted proteins | sample 8027921 | NCBI WGS metagenome assembly JACLAB01 (sample SAMN15725117, study PRJNA655200) | protist metagenome | isolation source: fluorescence activated cell sorting (FACS) single amplified genomes of... | place: USA: West Boothbay Harbor, Gulf of Maine | collected 2000-07-19 | reverse complement strand
TTTTTTAATCTTTCAAGATCTATAGATAAATCTAATTTTTATTGTAATAACTATGATATAAATAATATTCCAAAAACAGATATGTCCTATGCCTTATTTAAATAGAAATCAGATTAAAAGTTTAATTGATGAGAAGTGCATATTTAGCAATAAGTCTATAAATACCCACCAACTACAACCAGCGTCTCTAGATCTTACAATCTCAAATACATGTTATCGTATCAAAGCATCATTTATTCCAAACAATAGGCCTATCTCAAAAATAATTTCAGAATTAATGCTTGCCAAAATTGACTTAAGTAAAGAATTCTTATTAGAAAGAAATTGTATTTATCTTTGTGAAATTAATGAAAAATTAAAACTGCCTAAAGAAATTAAAGGAAAAGCTAATCCAAAAAGCACAACGGGTAGACTTGATATCTTTACAAGAATAATTACAGAACATGGATCTGAATATGATTTTATTGATTACAATTATAAGGGTAAACTTTACTTAGAGATTATTCCTCAATCTTTTAGTATAAAAATTAAAAATAATATTTCTCTTAACCAAATAAGATTTTACAAAGGCCCTAAGGGCGAATCGACACAAAGAGAACAAAAAATATCTGTAAATATAAAAAAGGGTACTGTTTCAGCATATAAGGCTAAAAAAATAACATCCGCAATTGATATGGGTAAAATTAACTATTACGAAAAGGATATGTATTGGGAAAAAATCATCCCTAAAGAAGATTATTTCATAATAGAAAAAGATGAATTTTATATACTTAGATCTAAAGAGAGAATTATCATTCCTAATGATTCTGCAGCAGAGCTAGAACCTTTCAACGATAGTTTTGGTAATTTTAGAGTACATTATGCTGGTTTTTTTGATCCTGGTTTTGGTAATGATAATGGCTTACCTGCAGTCCTAGAGCTTAGAGCATATGATACTCCATTCATTATTAGAGATGGACAATTGGTGGGACAATTAAATTATTATAAGATAGAAGAAATTAAAAATAATTTCTATGGTAGAGGTATAAAGTCAAACTACCATAACCAATCACTTAAATTAGCTAAACAATTTAAATAAATTAATTATATAATTGTTTAATTTTTGACATCTTGAGGTATATTTCATTAAATGATTGATAAAAAAACATCTAATCAGATTGATCTGCTTATTAAAAAGTTAAAAGATAATGATTTAAGTTCAATTAAAATTTCTAATAAAACAAATAGTATAGAAATTACTAATGCTGTATCAGCTAATCTTCAAAGCATACATCAAGTCCAATCAAATACTAAAAACCAAAATTCACATCCTGAAGAAACAATAAATATTTTAAGTATAGATAGCCCTATGGTTGGGATTGTTTACATGACACCTAAGCCTAGCTCACCTCCCTTTATCAAATCAGGTCAAAAAGTAAAAAAAGGAGATACAATTTGTTTAATAGAGGCGATGAAGACATTTAATGAAATTAAATCTGATAAAGACGGTGTCATTAAATCTATACTAGTTAAAAATGGTGAGGCTGTAGAATTTGGTCAACCATTATTTGAAATTTCATAATTGTTTAAAAAAATACTAATTGCAAATCGTGGTGAAATTGCAGTCCGCATAATAAGAGCGTGTAAAGAACTTGGAATAAAATCAGTGGCTATACACTCCGATGTAGATACAGATGCGATGCATGTCAAACTAGCAGATGAAAGTGTTTGTGTTGGTGGTGCTCTTCCTAACTTAAGTTATCTCAATATCCCAAATATCATGAGTGCAATTAATATTACTGGAGCAGATGCTGTGCACCCTGGGTATGGCTTTTTAAGTGAAAATGATAAATTTGCTGAAATACTGATTAAGCATGACGTAAAGTTTATAGGACCTTCTTCAAAGTCTATTTTAGCATTAGGTAATAAAAGTAATGCGCTAAAACTAGCCCATGAATATAATCTGCCTATTTTAGGCAACAAAGATGCAAAGAATATTAATACCACAAAAGAGGCATCAAATATCGCTAAAGAAATTGGCATGCCCATTGTTATTAAGGCCGCTTATGGCGGCGGCGGTAAAGGAATGAGAGTTTTTAATAAAGAGAGTGATATTGAACAATATTTTTCTCAATTAAAAATTGAAGCAAAAAACTATTTTGGGGATGACACCATGTATGCTGAAAAATTTCTAACAAATGCAAAACATATAGAGTTTCAAGTAATATCAGATCCTATGAATAAATATGCAAAAATCATTGGTCAAAGGGATTGCTCAATACAAAGGAAAAATCAAAAGATCATAGAGGAAATTCCATCTGATTTTGTAAAGATTAAAGATCTAGAAAAAATTGAAAAAAATATTGAAGAGTTATTAATATCAAATGAATACGAAGGTCTAGGCACGCTAGAATTTTTATATCAAGATAATCAAATTTATTTTATTGAAATGAATACACGACTACAAGTGGAGCATCCAGTTACAGAAGAAGCATACGATATAGATTTAGTTAAAAATCAAATTATGGTAGCTGCAGGTTATAAGGTGGATTTTGATAAATTAGAAATAAATAACCATACAATTGAATGTAGAATCAATGCTGAAAATGCTAAAGATTTTTCTCCAAGTCCTGGAACTATAAAATTTATTAATTTACCTGGAGGACGTGGTGTGAGAATAGATACTGCACTTTATTCCAATTATAAAGTGAACCCCCATTATGACAGTTTAATTTTAAAATTGATATCAAAAGGCAAGGACAGAAAAGAATCAATTTCTGTTATGAGAAGAGCATTAAATGAAATTATTATTGATGGAATTAATACCAATATCGATTTGCATAAATGGATATTAGATCAATCTGTGTTTCTAAAAGGTGAATACAATACAAATTGGTTAGAAAAAAATATATCTAAATTTAATTAGTACAGCTTAATAGTGAAATCTCATGAATCTTATTAGAATATACATTTAATTCATCAGTATATTTAAAAAACCAACCTATAAAACTCTCATCCTTATTCTTAATCTTAATTAAAGCAATGTTATCAATGTATTTATCAAATTCTAAAAAATTACATGATACAAGTTCTAAGGTTATATCTCTAAAAACATAACTATTAGAAAAATTAATTTGATATTTTGTAGATGAGGATTTATCCAATATCAACAATGAAACATTCTTATCTTGTGCTTGAAGAGAAGAAAAAAAAATAGAATTAATTAAAAATAAAATTATTAATAATTTCTTCAAGAGAAATCGCATCAACATTATTCTTTGTACTATCCTTATCTATAAAAAATTCTTTGCTAGCTCCTAATTCTATTTCAATATAAGGGGGAGCCGTAAAGCCACTCTCAGCTATTTTAAAAATAGAGTCTTTAGGAATTAAGATATTATTCTCATAGGATGTGGTAACTAAAGCTAAATAAGTATCACTATCAAGAGATATACTTACAACCTCCCCTACTTTAACACCACGAACTTTTACATCTGCGCCGACACTTAAAGCACCAATGTCAAAAAAACTGGATTCTAGGGTTAAATTATTCTTAGAATGTTGAAATAAATCAACTTTTGATAAAACGTATATTAAAGAAAAAATGCTTAAAAATAAAATTATAAGGCCTAAAATATATTCAAAATTAAAGTTTTTAGTCATTTAAAGCCCCAAGGTATCTTAATAGCATATCTATAGAATAAGAGTCTTTGGTTTGTGTAAAAAAATAATTATCTTTATTTAGAGTGTCCCCAAAACCAGGTTCTATCAATAAAGATTTCTTTCCAAATATTCCATTAGATCTAATTAATAAAATACTATCATTGGGAATATCTATATCAGAGTTAACAAAACCACTCACATAAACATCATTATTTTTATTTAAAGTAATATTATCGACCTCACCTATTTTCAAACCTGACATCTCTACATCAGAACCAATAGATAAGCCTTCAGCATAAGTAAAAATTGATTCAAAAAAAACTTTTTTATTGAAATTTCCAGAAGATTGATAAGAGAGAATTATAATAAATAGAATTAAAATAAAAAAAAGGCCATTTTTAAAATGTAAAGACTGAGGGTACGAGTCAATCTCAAATATTATTTTGGCTGCCAACTTTGGTAACCTTTGTCTAATTTTTTTTTATGACTAGTTATATGTTTTTGTGTTCTTTGTTTTATATTATTTAATAAATCATCATGGGATATCTTTGTATTTAACATTATATCTGACGTTCCATGTAACCAATTATGATAATCAGTTGGCAAAGACTCGGGCCCTAAGTTTGATGCATATACAACCCACCTTTTATTTAAATTTGATTTATCGTGATAAAACTTATTACCTAGCGAATCTTGATGAACAAGTTTACCATTAAAGAAAGAATATATTTTAAAACCAAGTGACATTTACCAAATATTATAAGAAAACTACGCATATTGTAATATTAATATTTACAATCATTATAGCCAATTTAGCACATCCACTGCATGCAAAGATTGCTAGTGTAATAGGAGATCCGGTTTCAGGTGAAATTTATTTTCAGATCAATCAAGATACTAAGAATTATCCTGCCTCACTTACTAAAATAATGACGTTGTATATAATTTTTGAAGAAATAAGAATAGGCAACCTAAACTTAGATGATGAGATTACCATATCAAAATATGCAAACAATCAACAACCATCAAAATTAGGATTAGGCGTAGGGAGTAAAATAACAGTTGATAAAGCAATAGATGCTTTAATAGTAAAATCAGCGAATGATATAGCTGTAGCTGTTGCTGAAAAAATTGAAGGATCAGAGAAAAAATTTATTAAAAAAATGAACAAATATTCATCGATTATGGGATTAAAAAATACAAATTTTGCTAATCCTCATGGTTTGCCCAATAAAGCAAATCTATCAAGCGCCTTAGATATGTTTATATTAAGTTCTAAAATAATAAATGACTACCCTCAATACTTACATAGATTTAAAAAAACTAAAACTAAGATTAAAAACAAAACATATAAGACCCACAATAAGTTATTAAAAAAATATGATCATTATATTGGATTAAAGACTGGTTATATAAGAAAGTCAGGTTTTCAAATTTCATTATTAAGAGAGAGCAATGATCAATATCTACTGGGTATTTATTTTGGAGGTAACTCGGCAAATGAAAGAAATAATAAAATCAATTATCTTATGGATAAATATTTTAATAAACCTGAAACAAAGGTAATCATAGAGTCATCCAAAAAAACAGATTTAAAAAAAGTATATTTAGTTCAAACCTCTTCTTTTAAGAAAATAAGTTTATCTAAAAAACATATTTCTTTATTAAAGAATAAATTAAATTTTTTACAAGAATATGATCATGATATTACGAAAAAAGGTAAATATTTTACTACCTATATAAAATTTAATGATGTGAGAGTTGCTAATTTCATTTGCGATGAAATTAAAAAAAATAAGCTAGATTGCCTTGTAAAAACTATCTAGCTCTTTTAAGTCTAAGTTAAATTTTTTAAAAATAGTGATTATTTTTTGAATTTCAGGTTTGAATAATTCATTTTGGAAATGTTCTAATCTAAAAACTAAACAATTTTGAGTATTTGATGCTCTTATTAAAAACCAAAAATTAGATGATTCAACTCTAATTCCATCAATTTCATTTAAATAAGCATCATTATAGATGACTTTTAAATCGGATATAATATTAGACAGGAGGTCAAATTTCTCAGACTCCTTACAATATAGCTTTATCTCTGGGCTAGATGACGATTGCATATAAGGCTCTAGTATGTCACTCAGCGAATTATTTGAACTATTTAAAATATTTATAAATTTTAATGAAGCATAAATTGCATCATCATAGCCATAGTAACCATGATTATAAAAAATATGTCCACTCATTTCACCTGCTATATCTGCGTTTTCAGCAACTATCATCTGTTTAATTAAAGAGTGACCTGTTTTAGACATTAATATTCTAATTCCATTTTCTTTGAGGACATCAAATAAAATCTTACTACATTTTACATCTGCAACTGCGGTTATGTCTTTTTTTTCTTTTTGTAAGTCTAAGGCGAGTAGTAAAAAAATCATATCTGAATATACGAGATTTCCCTTGTTATCAATTATTCCAACGCGATCTCCATCTCCATCAAAAGCAACACCAAGATCAAAAGAATTTTTTTTTATAAAATCAGATATTTCAATAATATTAGATTTTACCGTTGGATCAGGATGATGATTCGGAAATGTCCCATCTATAGATTGATTTAGTATGATATTGGTCCCTCCTATCGTATTAGTAATTTTATTAATAATAGCCCCAATAGCGCCATTACCGGGATCCCAAACAATCTTTAATTTATTAATGTTGCTAAACCTATTAAGAATTTCATTTTGATAACGAATTAATGGATTTTGAAATTTTACTGATCCGTTCTTTTTAATCAAAGAAGATACATCTACTTCATTTAAGGATTTAATAGATTTTCCAAAAAAGGGCTTATTATCAATAATCATTTTTAATCCATTATATTCTTTTGGATTATGAGATCCCGTAATCATAATTAAGTTAGGGATTTTATAACATTTACTTGAAAAATAACTTAATGGTGTTGGTATTAATGAAATATCAATTACTTCTATGCCATATGTAGTAAAATTTTCAATTAATGTATTTTTAATCTTTAAAGAGGATATCCTTCCATCGTGACCTATAATTATATTTGGTGATTTATTATTTATTAATATTTTTGTGATACTTAAAGCTATCTTAGTAACATCGTTAAGGGTTAAAGATTTTTCATAAATACCCCTAATGTCGTATTCTCTTAAAATTTCAGGATTAATCATAGGTTTAATATATATGTAGCAATTGAAAGAAAAGATAAGAAGCCAAATACATCGGTAAATGTTGTTAAGACAATACCTGAAGCTAAAGCGGGATCTATTTTTAATTTATTGATAGTAACTGGAATGATAATACCTACTAAACAAGCAAAACCAAGGTTCACTAATATCGCAACAGATATAGCTATAGCAAGATTTATGTTATCAAACCAAAAATATGTAATCAAACCCATGATTAATGAAAGAGCCATTCCATTTAATGATCCTATGAGAAACTCTTTCATAACAAGACTCATATAATTTGATTTATTAATATCTTTAGTAGCAATAGCCCTAACATATATAGTCATTGCTTGAGTACCAGCATTACCTCCCATTGAAGCTACGATAGGCATCAGTACAGCAATTGCTATCATTTGCTGAAGTTTATCTGCGTAAATATCAATTACATAAGAAGCTAAAATAGCAGTTAGTAAATTTAAACCCAGCCAAATGAATCTTGAGTAGGCGGAATTTATAGCGCCTTTATAAAAATCATTAACAAATAAACCACCAAGTTTTCTCATATCGTCTTCAGATTCCTCGTGGTCAATCTCAACAACATCATCTACAGTCATTATACCAATCATTTTATTCTCATTGTTAACAACAGGAGCAGAAACAAGACCATATTGTCTAAAGGCATAGGCAATATCTTCAATAGTATTGTCATGCCTTATAAGATGAATATTTTTAAAAATTAAGTCTTTTAACTTTCTAGATCTATTTGATCTCAGTATTCTTCCAGAGGGGATAAAACCAATTGGGGTATTGTTATTATCGACAATAAATACATTGTAAAAGTCCTTAGGCCCCCTTCTAGATTTTCTTAAATTATCAATTAGACCACCTACAGTGATATCAGATTTAACAGCAAGATAATCTCGATTCATTAATCTACCAGCAGAATTTTCATCATATTTTAAACTTTCTTCAATTCTTTCACGTTGCTGTGAACCTAGTTTTGATAAAATTTTTACTAATTCGTGTGTCTCAAAATCACTTAAAATTTCAACGGCATCATCTAAATCTAAATACTGTATTAACCTTACGAGATGCTTATTAGGTATCATTTCAAGTGTTAGATCTCTAGTTTCCTCTCTTAGATAAGCTATAAAATGTGGATGAAAGTATTTTGTATGAGTTTTAAGTATTGAGGATTGATCATTTGTAGGTAAACTCTCTAACTTATCAGCTTGATCAGCTGGATGAAAACCTTTGATAGATTCAATGAATATTTTTTTATTTAGTTTTGTCATTTTAAATCTGGTGCGGACGAGAAGACTCGAACTTCCACAGGATTATATCCCACAGCGACCTCAACGCTGCGCGTCTACCAGTTCCGCCACGTCCGCAAATAATAAGGTTAATAATTAATAGCTGATGTCAAAAATAAAACAATTAAAAGGTTATGTAAACTATTCTGAAATATTAGATAAGATGGAAAAAACAGTCAAAAAAGTATCTGAAAATATTAAATACGAAGAAATTTGGTTTTTAGAACATAAAGAGGTTTTTACTGCTGGTAGTTCAACACCTAAAGAATTCAATGAAGAAAAAATAAATAATATAGAAGTTCATAAAGTTAATAGAGGTGGAAAAATTACCTATCATGGACCAGGACAATTAATAATTTATCCATTAATTAACATTAAGGCTCGAAATATGAATATCATTGATTACATAAATGTTATTGAAGATATATGTATCGGCGTATTCAATAATAATCAAATTGAACTAATAAGAAAAAAGGAGAAAAATAGAGGACTATGGGTTAAGAGTGCAAAAGGTTCACGAAAAATAATATTTATAGGTTTAAGATATTCAAGAGGAGTAATCCATCATGGACTTTCAATTAACTTTCATAATGATTTAGAAAAATTTAGAAAAATAAACCCTTGTGGGCTTGATGGAAGAGAAATAAGTAGTCTGGAAGAATTAAGAATTAATTATGATAAAGATAAAATCATAAAAGAATTAAAAGAAAGATTTATTCAAAAATTTGATTTAAATCTAATTTAAATTTATAAAATTTATCTTGATAAAAAAATGACAAAGATGTTGATTTCAACATTAAATTACCATCATTTTGTTCAGAAAATTTTTTATCACCTAGAATAGGATTATTATTTAAATAAAATTGAAGTCTTATTTGATGCTTTCGACCTGTTATTAATTTTACTAAATATGCAAATTCATAATTTGCCATACGAATTTTTCGATATTGTGACTTCAAGATCTTTTTTTCATTATTCTCATTAGATAATATGTCTGAAGTTTTTTTAAAAGCTTTATTGGTAATTGCAATATAGTATTTATGAATTTGATTATCTTGAAATAACTTAGAAATATTAGATGCGGCAAGTCTATTTTTAGCAAATATCATCAATCCAGATGTATCTTTATCAAGCCTATGCACAATATATAAACTTTGTTTCATTAAAGACTCATAAAAATCTTTCAATGAAATTTTTACCTTGGATCCCCTTTGTACAGCAAATCCTCTAATCTTATTGATAATTAAAAAGTCACTATTTTGAAAAATAATATGACTATCAAATTTTTTTCTATCTTCATTTGATAAATTGATATTAAAAGACTTATCAGTCCTATTATCAAAATCATAATATATATAAATTAAGTCACCATTTATTAAAGGTGAATTGGCTTTGGATTTCTTATTATTGATCTTAATCTTATATTTTCTGATTAATCTTTGAATTAAAGATAGAGGAACATTCTCTAAGTACTGATATATAAATTTATCTAATCTATTGTAGTCTTTATCGATTTTAATTTTCAAGCTTTATACTTATCAGATAGAATAAATAAAAGAAAATGAAAGATAATACAATATTAAGTAAGAAGAAAATAAAAGCTTTTATGAATAGCCTATCGCTTAGAAGATTAAACATATCAATATTAAATGATGATAAAGTAGTAAAACTGCCAAACAAGCCAATGTATAAAAAAATATAATTGGTTCCATTAACTTTATTTAAAAACAACCCCGCTAATGCAGATCCGCTAATATTTACTATGATAGTAGTTACTGGGAGTCCTGCTATAGAATAATTTAGTAAGTTAATGAAGTATCTAAGAGATGAACCTAACACAGCGCCTAAAATTAACGCCAAGTATGAATTCATATATGTGGTAAAATTTTATTTAACGAATTGAATTATACTAGTGTGGGCAAAGTCACCAAAGCGGTTACCCTTTTTAATAATCCTAGTATACCCACCATTTCTATCTTTATTTTGTGATGAAATTTCACTAAACAATTTTTGGCAAGCCTCTTTATTATTAAACAGCTTAGATAAAACATATTTACGATTACTAAGATTATCTACTTTAGCTTTAGTAACTAATTTCTCTATGAAAGGCCTTAATTCTTTTGCCTTCTCAGTTGTGGTAGTAATAGTCTCATGTTTAATTAAACTAATAGAGAGATTTTTAAGTAATGCGAGCCTATGAGAGGAGGTTCTATTTAGTTTTCTTTGTTTAAGTCCGTGTTTCATTATACTTTAAAAGGATCCTCATATTTTTTAGATAGTTCTTCAATGTTTTCGGGTGGCCATCCAGGTAAATCCATACCCATAGATAAACTCATTGAGGAAAGTACCTCTTTTATTTCATCTAATGATTTTCTACCAAAATTAGGTGTTCTTAACATCTCACCTTCAGTCTTTTGAACTAAATCACCAATGTAAAAGATATTATCATTTTTAAGACAATTAGCTGATCTTACAGATAGCTCTAATTCATCAACTTTCTTTAAAAGGTTTTTATTGAATTGAGGCTCCTTTGATGATTGAAGTTTTTTTCTATCATCCTCAGATGGCTCTTCAAAATTAATAAATGGCTTTAGTTGATCTTGCAATATTCTAGCAGCTAAAGCTGCAGCATCATCAGGAGAAACAGTTCCGTTAGTTTCAATATCTAGTATTAATTTATCAAATTCCGTATCTTGGCCAATTCTTGAGTTTTCAACACTAAAGGAAACTCTCTTAACTGGGCTAAAGGTTGCATCAAGCATCATTTGCCCTACGCTCTTACCTTCATTGTCTTTATTTTTTTCAGCTGAAATATAACCTTTATTAACATCTAAAAAGATTTCTAAGTTAACTTCCCTATTAGAGTCAACGTTCATAATTACAGTATCTTTATCGACTATTTCAACTTCGGGGTTTTCATCAAAATCTGAAGATAAAACTTCTTTTGGGCCTTTAACATTTAAAGATAACTTTTGAGTATGATTACTTTTAGCATTAAAAGTAACATTTTTTAAATTCATAATAATATCTGTTACGTCTTCCCTGACGCCTTCAATAGTAGAGAATTCGTGAAGAACTCCATTGATCTTAATTGATGTTATTGCTGTACCTTGGAGAGAAGATAAAAGAACCCTTCTTAGTGCATTACCTAGAGTTGTACCAAAACCTTTTTCAAGGGGCTCAATTACAACTGTTCCAAATTTTTTATTATCACTTATTTTATAATCAACTTTATTAGGTTTAACTAATGTAATCCAATTGTTTTCTATCAATTTTTAACTCCTGTTAATTAAGGTTATACTCTTCTTTTTTTCTTTGGTCTGCATCCATTATGAGGAAGCGGGGTAACATCTTTGATGTTATTAATAATGAAACCGATATTTTGTAAAGCTCTAAGCGCAGATTCACGACCAGAACCAGGACCCTTCATCAACACATCAAGTTTTCTAAGTCCTACATCGTAAGCTTTTTTACCAGCTGCATCCGTTGCGATTTGTGCAGCATATGGAGTAGATTTTTTAGAACCACGAAAGCCCATTGATCCACTTGAAGACCAAGATACTGCGTTACCACTAACATCAGAGATAGTTACGATAGTATTATTAAATGAACTTTTAATGTGAACAACACCGTTTTGTCCAAAATTTTTTTTTATTTTTTTCTTATCAGAAGATTTTTTGTCGTTTTTTGCCATATTCTACTATTTAGTTACTTTCTTTTTTCCGGCAATAGCAACAGCTTTACCTTTACGTGTTCGGGCATTTGTATGTGTTCTTTGACCTCTTGTAGGGAGTTGTCGTCTATGCCTTAAACCACGATAACAACCTAAGTCCTTTAACCTTTTAATATTTTGAGATACAACTCTTCTTAAGTCACCTTCAACTGTATAACTTTCATCAATAGATTTTCTAATTTTTGCAATATCATCTTCTGAAAAATCTTTAATTCTTTTAGTATGATCAAGGCCATTTGCTAAAAGAATATCCATAGCAAATTTTGGACCAATACCATGGATATAAGTAAGAGAAACTAATGCTCTTTTATTTACTGGTAAATTAACGCCTGCTATTCTTGCCAATTGAGATCTCCTGAAGGGGTGAAATTATTAAAAAAGTATTTAAAAGTCAATATAAAATGCATTAATTTATACTTAGTTTTTCTATTATTTTTTGACTAATTAGAGGAATTTCATTATTTGCATCTATATTTATCACCTCATAGAACTCAGATAGTGAATTAGTAATTTCTGTATGAGATTGCTTATAAATACCGAGTCTTTTTTCAAAAACACTATCATCAGCCCTAGACTCTTCTTGGGATCTTTTTTTTATCCTTTGAAGTAATTCATCGTCAGAGACTGTAAAGTTAATTACATTGATAGCATTATCATAAAATATATCTTTTAAAGCCAATGCTTGGTTAGAACTCCTAGGAAAACCATCTATTAAAATCTGTTCATCTTTCAAACTTTCAACTTTTTCTTTTAGAACTGATATGACAACAGTATCTTCAATCAGATCACCATTATCCATTTTATTTTTAATTTCATCACCTAAAAGACTACCATCGTTAGATTTATCTTTTAATAAAGAGCTTACAGTTAATATATGAAGATTAGGTAGCTTAGTATCTTTTAAAATTTGAGCCTGAGTTCCCTTACCTGATCCTGGAGGGCCAATAAAAACTATAACCATTTACTTTTATACATTTTATTTTTACTGAGAATTTTTTCATATTGTGATGTAAATAAATGAGTTTGAATTTGTGAGAAAAAATCCATAGCAACAACGACAACAATTAGTAGGCTAGTGCCCCCTAAATAAAATGGCACAGAAAGTCTTGCAATTAAAAACTCAGGAATTAGCGCTATTAATCCAAGATAGACAGCGCCTACAAAAGTTAATCTATAAATTACATGCTCTAAGTATTCAGCTGTTTGCTCTCCTGGTCTATACCCTAAAACAAATCCACCATTATTTCTAAGGTTATCGGCTTGTTCCTTAGGATTAAATACAATGCCTGTATAAAAGAATGCAAAAAATACAATAAGTCCAAAAAAGAAAATCATATATAGAGGCTTTCCATGGGAAAGGTAAAAACCTAAGCTTGACAAAAATCCTGTACTATCAGGTGAAAAATTTGAGATGGTATTAGGGAATAACAAAAGTGAAGAAGCAAAGATTGCAGGAATAACACCAGCAACATTTACTTTTATAGGCAAGTAAGACGATTGACCGCCAAATACTTTATTACCAACTTGTCTTTTAGGGTATTGTACTAGAAGTCTTCTCTGACCTCTTTCAATAAAGACAATGATTACGATTAGAGCTAAGAGTAAAAAAATTATAGAAATAATTGCAATCGCGGAAAGAGCACCAGTTCTACCCAACTCAAAAGTGTTAAAAATAGCAAATGGGAGATTAGCCACAATACCTGCAAAAATTATTATAGAAATACCACTACCAAAACCATGTTCAGTAATTTGTTCACCTAACCACATTAGAAAGATTGTACCAGAGGTCATTGTAATAATTGCTGAGAGTTGGAAAAACCCAATACTTCCAAGAGTAGGGTCTACGGTATCAGATAAATTAAGAATTCCATTGGATATGCCGTAGCTTTGAAATAAAGCTAACACAATTGTTAGATACCTTGTGTATTGTTGAATTTTTTTTCTTCCAGTAGTACCCTGCTCTTTTAACGCTTTTAAACTATCAAAAGAAGATTGCATTAATGTCATGATGATTGATGCTGATATATAAGGCATAACACCTAAAGTAAAAACGGACATTCTCATAAGAGCACCGCCTGAAAACATATCAAAGATACCTAAAATGCCATTTTGATGTTGTGAAAAAATTTGCTCTAAAACTGCTGAATTAATACCAGGGACAGGAACGTAGGTTCCTAATCTATATACAATAATTGCAAAGAGAACAAAACCGAGTTTTTTAAATAAACCAGAGCTTTTTACAGCTTCGCTATAATCAATATTAGGTACTTTAGTATTCATAAATCAAGAGTTAGGATGCAGATCCACCTAAATCTTCAATTCTTTTTTTTGCTCCAGGGGTAAACTTAAAATCCTTGAATTGAAGTTTTTTCTTAAACTGTATGGAGTCAATTATCTTGATTGATTTTTTTTGATCTTTTTTCTTTAAGAAACCACTTTCAACCAATAGCTTCATATCAATTTGAGAGTCGTCATTGAATTTATTAAAGCTTATAAGAGAGACAGAAAGAGAATTAGATCTTAATTTTTTAATAGAGTTAAAACCTCTCTTTGGAGTCTTTCTATAGATTGGCATTTGACCACCTTCAAAGTTACGAACTGCTACGCCTGATCTAGATTTTTGACCTTTGTGGCCTCGACCTGCTGTCTTACCTAAGCCAGATCCAACACCTTTACCTTTTCTTTTTCTATTTGTGGATCTTTGTTTTGAAAGTTTGTTTAGCATTATTAATTCTCTCTTTTGCTTATTACTGAATTTATTTCAATATTTCTTCTAGCTGAAACAGATTTTGGTGTATTGATCATTTTTAAGGCTTTAATTGTTGACCTCACAATATTATGGGGATTTTTTGTTCCAATTGCCTTTGAAACAACATCTGAAATTCCTAATGCTTCAAAAATAGCTCTTGAAGGTCCACCAGAAATAATACCAGTTCCTTTTGGAGCCGATCTAAGGATTACTGTACTTGAAGAAAACTTTGCTTTTATATCGTGATGAATAGTCCTACCCTCTCTCAAAGGTATTCTAATCATTGTTTTTTTAGCTTCCTCAGAGGCTTTTCTAATTGCTTCTGGAACCTCTTTTGCCTTACCGGAACCAAAACCAACTCTACCTTGACCATCTCCACTAACTACTAGAGCAGCGAAACCAAATCTTCGCCCACCTTTAACAACTTTAGAAACCCTTCTAACAGAAATCAGTTTCTCAATGAATTCTTTATTTGCATTATTGTCTAACATTAAAAAGATAATCCCTTTTCCCTCGCAGCGTCTGCAAGAACTTTTAATCTACCATGATATTTATAAGGCCCTTTATCAAACTTTACTTCTTTGATGCCTTTTTCTATGGCCATCTCAGCAATTTTATCTCCAACTAACTTAGCCATATCTATTTTCTTTTGACCTTCTGCCTTAGTTATTTTTACAGAGGAGAATGAGCAAAGTGTTTTATCATTTTCTTCAGATAAAACTGATGCATAAATATGTTTAGATGATCTAAATACTAATAATTTGTGTTTCTTGACGTTGGAAAGTTTTTTTCTAATACGGGATTTTCTACGAACAGAGCGAATTTTATCTTTATTCATTATTTTTTCTTTCCTTCTTTTCTATAAACTTTTTCACCTTCATATCTGACGCCCTTACCTTTATAAGGCTCAGGTTTTCTGAAAGATTTTATTTCAGCAGCGACCTGTCCAACTAGTTGTTTACTAGTTCCAGAAACCGATACAATGTTCTTTTCTACTTTAATAGCAATGCCCTCAGGAATTTTAAAATTTATATCGTGACTATAACCTAAAGATAAAACAAGTGTCGTGCCACTTACATTAGCTTTATAACCAGTACCAATTAACTCTAAACGTTTCTCAAAGCCTTTTGTATTACCAATAATTTCATTCTTAACGTTAGCATAAACTGTTCCAAGAAGAGCCTTGTTATCACCAGTAAAATGAAGAAGGTTATCTTTCATATCAATAATAATGCCATCAGGAAGTGTGGTCATAGATTTTCCTAGCTTGCCCTCAAAATTAATAATTTTATCGTTTAATGATATTTTTATATCGTCAGGAATGTTGATTGGATTTCTTGCTAGTCTAGACATAAATTAGAAAACGCTTATTAGCACTTCCCCTCCGACTTTTTGTGTTCTTGCATCAGTATCTGACATGACGCCCTTAGATGTAGATAAAATTGTTGTTCCAAGACCGCCAATTGTTTTAGGAATTTCTTCAACCGAACTATAAACACGACAACCCTGCTTAGTAATTTTTTCGATTTTTTGGATTAAAGGTGAACCTTTATAATATTTTAAAGTAATTAAAATATCTTTTTTATTATCACCAACTACTTCATAAGTATCAATAAAACCCTCACTCTTTAAAACACTACAAACATTCACATTTAATTTTGAAAAAATAGCTTTAACAGAAACTTTATTAGCTTTTTGACCATTTCTAATTCTAGTGATCATATCTGCAAGAGTATCACTCATTTACCAACTCGCTTTCGTTAAACCAGGTATCTGGCCTTTACCTGCCATATCACGAATGGCAATTCTTGATAAATTAAATTTGCTGTAAACGCCTCTAGGCCTACCAGATAAAAAACATCTATTTCTAAAACGTATCTTAGATGAATTTCTTGGTAAAGACTCTAACTTCATTTGAATTTTAACTCTTTCTTCAAAAGCAAGATCCTTATTAGCAAGTTCTTTTTTTAATTTTTTTCTTTTTTCACTTAATCTATCGATTAAAATTTTTCTATTTAGATTTTTTTGTATTGCGCTTTGTTTTGCCATGGTTAATTTAGAAATGGAAAGTTCATTAATTTTAAAAGTTCATATCCCTCTTTGTCATTGTTTGCTGAAGTAGCAATAGTGATATCAAAACCAAATATATTTTCAACATTTTCAACGCTGATTTCTGGGAAAATAATATGGTCTTTTATACCTATTGTTATGTTACCTTGTCCATCGAAAGATTTTTTTGAATAGCCGCGAAAGTCTTTAATTCTTGGCATAGCTATATTAACCAATCTGTCATAGAACTCTTTCATAATATCTTTTCTCAAAGTTACTGATAAACCTACTGGCATACCTTTTCTTATTTTAAAAGAAGCGATGGCTTTTTTTGATAGTCTGACAACTGGAGCTTGTCCTGTTATTAGAGAAAGATCTTTTTTCATTTTCTCTATTGCTTTGTTGTCTTCTTTGATCTTACCGATACCTGCATTAACAACTATTTTAGAGAGCTTAGGAACTGCTAACTTATGAGGTATCTCTAAGTTTTTTATTAGTTGATCTGAAACATTAAATAGATCTTGAACTGAAGTCATTAGTACTTCTCTCCTGATGATTTTAAAACTCTAACTTTTTTACCTTCTTCAATTTTAAAACCAACTTTAGAATATTTTTTATTTTTTGAATCATAAGCTAAAACATTTGAAATATGCATTGGCATTTCTTTGTCTATGATACCACCTTTAGAATCTTGAGAAGCTTTTTGATGTTTTTTACTAATATTAATACCAGTAATAACAATTTTATCAGAGGAGTTTATGACTTTAGATATTGTACCAGTCTTACCTTTGTCTTTTCCTACTCTTACAATTACTTCATCGCCTTTTTTATATTTTTTTATCATTATAATACCTCAGGAGCTAAGCTAACTATTTTCATCATATTTTTCTTTCTAAGCTCTCTAGTTACTGGACCAAAAATTCTTGTACCGATTGGTTCATTTTGTTTATCTAATAAAACAGCAGCATTTGAGTCAAATTTTATTGAAGTTCCATCTTCTCTTATTAAGGGTTTTTTTGTTCTAACAATAATAGCTCTTTGCACCTCACCTTTTTTTACTTTAGATCTAGGTATAGCGTCTTTAACAGAAACAATTATTATATCACCAATTCTTGCATATCTTCTTTTGGAACCGCCAAGAACTTTAATACAACTAATAAGCCTAGCTCCAGAATTGTCAGCCACTTGAAGATTGGATTCAGACTGTATCATTATTTAATAACTTCCCATGATTTACTTTTAGATAAAGGGCGAGTTTCCTGAATTTTAACATGATCACCGATAGATATTGTGTTATCAGCATCGTGAGCTAAGTACTTTTTAGAAACTCTCATGATCTTTTTATAAATAGGATGAGTTGTTTGTCTAGTGACAAGAACGGAGACAGTTTTGTCACCTGATCTTTTAACGACCATACCAGTAAGTGTACGCCTAGGCATCTTTGCTCAACCTTTCTTTTGTTAATTGTGAAGCGATTTGCTTTTTTAATTTTTTAAATTGTGAAGTATCAGTTAGTTGACCACTTTTTTTCATAATCTTTAAATTAAAAAGCTCTTTTTTTAAGTTATTAATATCTTTTTCAGCCATTAAAATTGATCCAATGAAATGAATTTGGTTTTAACAGGTAATTTAGCAGAAGCAAGTTCAAAAGCTTTCTTTGCTAATTCTCGATCTACTCCATCAACTTCAAACATGATTGTCCCAGGTTTAACTCTACAAACCCATCTATCTATTGAACCCTTACCCTTACCCATTCTAACTTCGGCGGGCTTACCTGTAACTGGCACATCTGGAAAAATCATAATCCAAAGTCTCCCAGCTCTTTTTAAATATCTTGTTATGGCTCTTCTTGAGGCCTCTATTTGTCTTGAAGTAATTCTTTCAGGTTGCAAAGCTTTGAGACCGTAAAAACCAAAAGCTAAATCATGATTTCCTTTTGCTTTTCCATGAATTCTGCCTTTATGCTGTTTTCTATGTTTAGTATTTTTAGGTAATAACATTATTGGTTACTTTTCTTTTCAACTGCGTTTATATTTTTTGTATTTTTACTTTCGCCCTTAAACAACCAAACTTTAATACCAATTATCCCATATGTAGTTAATGCTCGTGCGGTAGCATAATCTATATCAGCTCTTAATGTATGTAAAGGAACACTTCCCTCAGAAAATTTTTCTGTTCTGGCAATTTCAGCGCCACCTAATCTACCCCCACAGACAATTTTAATACCTTTGGCTCCAAGTTTTATTGCTGATAAACCTGATCTTTTCATAGCTTTTCTAAATGCAATTCTTTTTTCAAGTTGCCTAGCTATAGAGTCTGCAAGTAAAGATGCATCTGTTTCTGGTTTTTTAATTTCTTTAATATCAAGGGAAATATTTTTATCAGATAACTTTGAAAGACTACTGCGAAGTTTTTCTATATCCGCTCCCTTTTTACCAATTAAAACACCTGGTTTTGAAGTGTGTATAATAATTTTTAGATTTGCAGCTGCTCTTTCAATTATAATTGAGCTAATTCCAGCTATTGCATAATTTTTTTCAATATAGTTTCTAATTTTAAAATCTTCTTTTAAAAAATTAGAATAATCTTTTTTTTCGAACCAGGTTGATTGCCAGTACTTATTAATTCCCATTCTTAGTGATGTAGGGTTAACTTTTTGTCCCATTATACTGCCTCCTCTAGTATCAGCGTCAACCTTGAGAAAGGCTTAATAATTTGGAAGGCCCTTCCTTTACTCATAGGTCTAAACCTCTTCATTCTTAAACTTTTGCCAACATATGCTTCTTTAACAAATAATTTGTCTATATCGAGATTGTTATTATTCTCAGCATTAGCTATAGCTGAATTAAGTGTCTTTAAAACTTCTTTACTAACTCTTTTATTTGAAAATTTAAGAATATTCACAGCTGAGTTTATGTCTTTTCTTCTAATGTCTTTAATTATTAAATTTAATTTTTGAGAGCTTGTTCTTATCATCTTATTAATTGCTTTTACTTCTTTATTAGCCATTATTTTTTACCTTGGACAGCCTTTTTATCTCCAGAGTGACCTTTAAAGACTCTAGTGGGCGAAAATTCTCCTAATTTGTGTCCAACCATATCTTCTGTAACATAAACAGGAATAAAGGATTTTCCGTTATAAACTGAAAGCGTAATTCCAACAAAATCAGGAATTATAGTAGATCTTCTTGACCAAGTTTTAATTGGTGATTTTGAATTTTCTTCTTTTGATTTTTTCACTTTCTTGAAGAGAGTGATATCAAAATATGGACCCTTCCATACTGATCTAGCCATTATTTCTTACCTCTTTTGGATATTATCATTTTAGATGTAAATTTAATTTTTCTTGTTTTCTTACCTTTGGTTTTCATACCCCAAGGCGTGGAAGGATGTCTTCCGCCAGAAGTACGACCTTCACCACCACCATGTGGGTGGTCAACGGGATTCATAACAACACCACGAACCGTTGGTCTTATTCCTAAGTGTCTTTTAATACCAGCTTTACCAATTTTTTTATTTTTATTATCTTGGTTTGAAACAACACCAATAGTAGCCATACATTCGCCATGTATTAATCTTGTTTCTCTTGATGATAGCTTTACCATAATATAATTATCTTGAGTTCCTAATACTTGAGCAAAAGATCCTGCTGAACGGCATAGTTTGCCTCCTGCACCTGGTTTTAATTCAATATTGTGAATCGAAGTACCAGTTGGAATATTTTTAATTTTCATTGCATTGCCTGAAGATATTTCTGTTTTTAATGAAGAAATAACTTTATCACCAACTTTAATATCTGAAGGAGCTAGGATGTATTCTTTATCATCTTGGTAATTCACAAGAGCTATGAAGGCACTTCTATTGGGATCATGTTCAATTCTTTCAATAGTGCCAATCTTATCAAATGTATTTCTCTTAAAATTAACTAGGCGATATTTTTTTTTATGACCACCTGAGCGATGTCTAATGGTAATTTTTCCAGTATTATTTCTTCCAGAGTTAGGCTGAAGATCTTCAACTAAGGATTTTTCTGGTCTACCTTTAAATAGAGAAGATCTGTCGATCTTTACAGTTTTTCTAAAAGATGGGGTTGTTGGTTTATAGCTAATTAAACCCATTATTTAACCTTTGCCCCCATATCTATAGTGTTACCCTCTTTTAATGTAACTATAATTCTTTTTACCTCAGATCTTGTTCCACGTTGGCCTTTAAATACCTTTGGTTTGCTTTTAACATTAAGACTGTTTAATTTTTCAACTTTTACCTTGTATGTTTGTTCAATAGTTTCTTTGATGGATACTTTGTTAGCATCATTTCTCACTTCAAAAATATATTTGTTGAATTGAGCGTTCGTTGTAGATTTTTCAGTAATGACTGGTTTTTTTATTAAATTTAAGTCCATAATTATAACTTACTTGCCATATGAGATGTGAATAAAGATGTTTGCTTTGAAATAACCAAAAGGTCAGATTTTAATGCTGCGTGAATAGAATAACTCGTATCAGAGTGAAAACTCAGACCTTTAAAATTTTTCATTTTGATATACACAGAGTTTTTTAAAAGATCTTTCAACACTAAAGATATTGTTAAATTATTGTTTTTAGTCATTAAATCCTTAAGTGACTGTTCAGTTAGCGTACTTTCTTCGAAGACAAAAAGAGACTTATTTAAGCTTTTTGACGACAGCGATGATGTAAGTGCTAATTTTTTTACTTTTTTATTGACTTTAAAAGATACGTTATGGAATTTAGGACCAAAAGCTTTCCCTCCGCCTCTTCTTTGAGTAGTTTTTTTATTACCAGCTCTTGCGTTACCAGTACCTTTTTGTTTAAAGAGTTTCTTACCAGAGCCTGCAACTTCTGACCTATCTAAACTATGGTTATTGCCTTGTTTATGGCTATGTGCCTTTTGAATAGAAAGATGAATTGCTTTTTCAGAGATAGTAGCTTCTTTAATGGTTACCTGTTCAAACATTATTTATAAACTTTCACTATAGTTTTTCTTTTTCCTGGAACTGAACCTTTTAAAAAAATTAATTTTTTAGACTCGTCGATCATTAAAACTTCAAGATTTTTTGTAGTAGTCAGTTCATCACCAAGATGACCAGCCATTTTTTTGCCTTTAAATACCTTACCTGGATTTTGGTTTTGTCCAGTAGAACCATGAGCTCTATGAGAGATAGATACACCGTGAGAAGCTCTCATACCTTTGAAATTATGTCTCTTCATGGCACCAGCAAATCCCTTACCAGTTGATTTTGATTGAACACATACTTTGTCACCGACCTGAAAAGATGGATTAATCACACTACCTATTTCAATAAGATTTTCAGAATTATCTAATCTATGCTCTTTAACGTGTTTTCTTGGCTCAATATTTTTCTTGTTGAAATCTTTTAACTGAGGGTTATTTAATTTTTTTGGCTTAAGATAGCCAATGATATTAGCAATATAACCATCTTTATCTTCAGTTCTATTTCCGACAACCATACAGGAACTATAATCTAAAACTGTAGCATTATGTCTTTTTCCTTCTTCACTAACAAAAGAAGTCTGACCAATTTTAGTGCTTATTATCATTTTTATTATTTTTTTATTTTTATATCAACGTTAACACCTGATGCTAAATCTAGTTTCATTAGCGCATCAACTGTTTGGGGTGTTGGTTCTATTATGTCCATCATTCGTATGTGGGTTCTTAACTCAAATTGCTCTCTACTTTTTTTATCAACGTGTGGAGATTTATTAACTGTTACTCTTTCAATTCTAGAAGGCATAGGAATTGGACCAATAACTTTTGCACCAGTTCTTTTTGCAGTTTGAAGAATATCTATCGAACTTCTATCAAGAATATTATGATCAAATGATTTAAGTCTAATTCTTATATTTTGGCTAATCATGATTATGCTAACTTAGATTTAATTTCTTCCTCAACATTAGACGGTACAACATCATAATGTGAAAATAACATGGTATAACTAGATCTTCCCTGACTCATAGAACGTAGATTATTAACATAACCAAACATATTAGCAAGGGGTACTACTGAAGAAACAACCTTTGCGTTACCTCTATCTTCCATTTTTTCAATTTGACCTCTTCGCGAATTAAGGTCACCAATAATATCACCCATATAATCTTCTGGAGTTACTACTTCTACTTTCATCATAGGCTCTAATAATTTAGGACCTGCTTTTCCTACAGCTTCACGGAATGCAGCTCTAGAAGCTATTTCAAAAGCTAAAACAGAGGAGTCAACATCATGATACGCACCATCATAAACTTCAGCTTCAAAATCAATAACGTTGTATCCAGCTATTACACCATTTTGAGCAGCGCTATTAATACCCTTCTCCACACCTGGGATATACTCTCTTGGAATATTTCCACCTACAACAGAATTATTAAACTTAATACCTGTATTTCTTTCGCGAGGTTTAAATTTCATTTTTACTCTTGCAAATTGACCCGCACCACCAGATTGTTTTTTATGGGTATAATCTACTTCAACGTCTTTAGTAATTGTTTCTCTGTAGGCAACCTGTGGAGCTCCAACATCAGCCTCAACTTTAAATTCTCTTTTCATTCTATCGACAAGAATTTCTAAATGAAGTTCCCCCATACCTTTAATGATAGTTTGTCCAGACTCCTCATCAGAGGTTACTCTAAAACTAGGATCTTCTTGAGCTAATCTTCCAAGAGCTTGACCCATTTTTTCATAGTCAGCTTTAGTTTTAGGCTCTACGGCAACTTCTATAACAGGATCTGGAAATTCCATTTTCTCTAATATTGCAGGCTTAGACGGATCACAAAGAGTGTCACCAGTAGTAACGTTTTTGAGTCCAACGAGTGCAACAATATCACCAGCTTTTGCATCCTTAATTTCTTCTCTTGTGTTAGCATGCATTAAAAGCATTCTTCCAATTCTTTCTTTTTGATTTTTAGATGAATTTAAAATTGTAGAACCAGATGATAGGCTTCCACAGTAGAGTCTACAAAATGTTATCTGTCCAACAAATGGATCTGTAGCCACTTTAAAAGCCAATGCAGCAAATGGCTCTTCAGGAGTGTTGGGAATCTGTAGTTTTTCATCAGAGCCCTCTTTAATACCTTCAACAAAACCAATATCTTTTGGTGATGGGAGGTAATCAACTACAGCATCAAGAAGAGGCTGAACACCTTTGTTCTTAAAAGCAGTACCACATAAAACAGGAACAAACTTGAATTCAATTGTACCTTTACGTATACAGGCCTTTAATGTTTCAACACTAATCTCTTTACCCTCAAGGTAATCTTCCATTGCTTGATCATCTGCTTCAACAGCATTTTCAATTAATTCTTCTCTTTTCTTTTTAGCTTCTTCTAATAGATCATCACTTATATCAACTATATCATATTTAGCGCCCAAGCTATCATCCTGCCAAATAATAGACTTGAAGTTAACCAAATCTACAACGCCTTTAAAATCTGCTTCTTTACCAATTGCCATTTGTAGAACTAAAGGGTTAGCACCGAGTCGATCTTTGATAGACTGTACGTTCATTTCGAAATCAGCACCTAATCTATCCATTTTATTACAAAAACATATTCTTGGAACTTTATATCGGTCAGCCTGTCTCCAAACGGTCTCAGATTGAGGTTCTACACCAGCAACTCCATCAAAACAAGCAACAGCACCGTCAAGCACTCGAAGAGATCTCTCTACTTCAATAGTAAAATCAACGTGACCTGGGGTATCAATAATATTAATTCTATGATCATTCCAAAAACATGTGGTAGCTGCAGAGGTAATTGTTATGCCCCTCTCTTGTTCTTGTTCCATCCAGTCCATAGTTGCAGCGCCATCATGCACCTCACCAATTTTATGAGACTTTCCAGTATAGTATAAAATTCTTTCAGTAGTTGTGGTCTTTCCAGCATCAATATGTGCCATGATCCCTATATTTCTATAATTGCTTAAATCCATTTAAATCTTACCACCTGTAATGAGCAAAGGCCCTATTGGCTTCAGCCATTTTATGAACTTCATCTTTTTTCTTAACTGAGTTGCCTTTGTTTTCAAAAGCGTCAATTAATTCATTGGCCAGTCTTTCTCTTTGAGTTTTTTCATTTCTTTTTTTAGAATTTGTTAATATCCATTTAAAAGCTAGAGCCTGTGCCCTAGTGCTTCTCACTTCCATTGGAACTTGATATGTCGCTCCACCAACTCTTCTGGATTTAACTTCTACAGAGGGTTTAACGTTATTAATTGATTTTTGAAAGTAATCTAATGGGTCTTCACTTTGACTTGAGGTTTTAATTATATCTAATGCTCCATAAACTATTTTTTGGGCAACGGTTTTTTTTCCTCCGACCATTACTTCATTAATAAATTTGTTTAAAACGATACTATTATATATAGGATCAGGTAATATTTGTCTTTTTTCAGCAGCTCTTCTTCTGGACATGATTTTACAATTTAGCTTTTAGGCTTTTTGGCTCCGTATTTAGATCTTCTTTGTCGACGTTTTTCTAGACCTTGAGTGTCGAGTGTACCTCGGATAATATGATATCGGACACCAGGTAAGTCTTTAACTCTTCCACCTCTGATTAGGACAACAGAGTGTTCTTGAAGATTGTGTCCTTCTCCAGGAATATAAGCAGTGACTTCCTGACCATTGGTTAGTTTAACTCTTGCAACTTTTCTTAATGCGGAGTTAGGTTTTTTTGGAGTAGTTGTATAAACCCTAAGGCAAACACCTCTTTTTTGAGGGCATGCTTTTAAAGCAGGGACCTTATTTCTATTAGAGACTTTCTCTCTAGATTTGCGAACGAGTTGATTTATGGTCGGCATAGTTCGCAGAATATATTTATAGTAATTAGAATAGTCAACATCTTATTTAGTATTTTCTATTTGTTTTAATAAAGAATTATCGCGTATTTTTGCTTCTTTTCTTAGTGCTCTAATTACGTTTCCAGTTCCAGCGGGTATTAGCTTACCGACAATAACGTTTTCTTTTAATCCAGTTAATTTATCAACTTTTCCATTTATAGCAGCTTCTGTTAAAACTCTTGTTGTTTCTTGGAAAGAAGCAGCAGAGATAAACGAATTCGTTTGTAGACTAGCTTTAGTAATACCTAAAATCATCATTTTATATTTAACTTCCTGTTTACCTTCTGATTTGAGAGCTAAGTTTTTTTCTAAAATTGAAGATCTATCATGAACATCTCCAACAAGATAATCACTATCACCAGCTTCAATAACTTCAGCCTTTTGAAGCATTTGTTTTGTAATACACTCGATGTGCTTATCGTCAATAAGCACTCCTTGGAGTCTATATACTTTTTGAACTTCTTTAACCATATATTCAGCAAGAGCCTCGATACCTAAAATATTAAGAATATCATTAGGTGATGGAGTTCCATCAACTATCATATCACCCTTGTTGACCTTATCTCCTTCATTAAAGTAAATATAAGTTCCTTTAGGGATTAAATATTCAATTGGCTCGCCCTCTTCTGGATTAATAATAATTCTTCTTTTACTTTTGATATCTTTTCCAAATTCAATTGTTCCAGAAATTTCAGCTAGTACCGCAGGATTTTTTGGCTTTCTTGATTCAAAAATATCAGCAACTCTTGGTAGTCCACCTGTAATATCTTTTGTTTTTGAAGATGCTCTGGGTATTCTAGCAATAACATCTCCCGCTTTAACTTCCTTACCCTTTTCAATATTAAGAACAATTCCAACACTTAGATCGTATGAGGAACTCTTTGATGAGCCTTTCGACTTAACTGGGTTTCCATCTTTATCAGTTATAACTAATTGTGGTTTTAAATCTTGCTTGCCTTGGAAGCTCTTCCAATCAATTATCACTTTTGATGAAATTCCTGTTGTTTCGTCAAATTTCTCTATAAATGAAACACCTTCAACTAGATCGGCAAAATCCAATTTACCAGTCTCTTCTGCTACAATAGGGACAGTATAGGGATCCCATTCTAATAAAACTGCATTCAATTTAACTTCAGTATTATTTTTAGATAACAAAGTTGATCCATAAGGGGCTCTAAAAGTAGAAACTAACTTATTATTTAAATCATATACTTCTAATTCGGATGTTCTGTTAATTACAATTTCACTTCCTGCCTCATTGATCACTGAACTTAAATTTTTGATTTTAACTTTTCCATCACTTGGAGATTCAAAATTTGATTTTTCAGCAGAGGAACTCGCTACACCACCGACGTGAAAAGTTCTCATAGTAAGCTGAGTACCAGGTTCACCAATTGACTGTGCTGCAATTATACCTACAGCTTCACCAGTATTAACTGGCTGACCCTTAGCAAGATCTCTGCCATAAGCTTTTGCACAAATGCCGTTAATGCAACCGCATGTAATAGGAGATTTAATTCTAACTGAAGTGATGTTTTCTTTCACAATGGTTTCAATTTCGTCATGTGAAATATAATCGCCATTTTTCATAATGGTATTACCATTATTTGTTTTCACATCGTCCGCTAAATATCTACCAAAAACTCTATCCTTTAGTGGGATGGCGACCTCTCCTGATTCATAGACTGTATCTACAGTCAGTCCATGTGAGCAATCACATTCCTTTTGCGTAATAGTCAAATCTTGAGCTACATCAACTAGTCTTCTTGTTAAATATCCAGAGCTTGCAGTTTTTAGTGCAGTGTCAGCTAAACCTTTTCTAGCTCCGTGAGTTGAGTTGAAATATTCTAATACTGTCAATCCGTCTTTAAAATTTGAAGTAATGGGGTTCTCAATAATCTCTCCTGATGGTCTTGCCATCAAACCCCTCATACCTGCTAACTGTTTTAACTGTGCTTCAGAGCCTCTGGCACCAGAGTCGGCCATAATATAAACAGAGTTGATTAAGTTATCTTTTTTTGCAGATACTGTTTTCATCATTGCTTTAGCAACTTTATCAGTACAGGTAGACCAAAGAGCGACAACCTTATTATATTTTTCTCTTTGAGTGATAAGACCTTCTTGATACTGGCTTTCTAGGTTATTAACTAATTTTTGGGTCTCTTGAATTAAAGGATCTTTCTCCTCAGGGATAACAAGATCATCTTTTCCAAAAGAAATACCTGCCTTTGCAGCAAATTTAAAACCAACATTCATAATTTGATCAACGAAAATACAAGTGGCCTTCTGCCCTGCAAATCTATAGACGTTATCAAGTAAGTTACTAATTTCTTTTTTAGTTAAAATCTTATTTATACAATCGTAAGGAAGATCTTTATGCTCTGGCACCGTTTTAAATAGTAAAACTCTACCAGGTGAGGTTGTAAACTTTTTATATTCAAATTTATCGTTTTCCTTGTTGTATGTTTTTGTTCTATAAAGAATTGGTGTGTGTAAATTAATAGATTGATTTTCAAGAGCAAATTCAACTTCTCCAACATGAGAGTAGTATTTCTTAACTTCTTCTTTTTCTTCAATTAATGATAGATAATAAATTCCTAAAACGATGTCTTGACTTGGAACAATAATTGGTTTTCCACTAGATGGAGATAAGATATTATTCGTGCTCATCATCAATACTCTAGCTTCTAATTGTGCTTCTAAACTCAATGGGATGTGAACGGCCATTTGATCACCGTCAAAGTCAGCATTAAATGCCGTACATACCAAAGGATGAAGCTGTATTGCTTTACCTTCAATTAAGATTGGCTCGAAAGCTTGGATACCTAACCTATGAAGAGTTGGTGCTCTGTTAAGAAGAATTGGGTGTTCTCTGATAACTTCATCAAGTATATCCCATACTTCTGGTCTCTCAGTTTCAACCATTTTTCTAGCTGATTTTAGAGTAGATGCAAAGCCATAAGACTCTAATTTATTATATATGAATGGTTTAAATAACTCTAATGCCATCTTTTTGGGAAGCCCACACTGATGCAGTTTTAGTTCTGGACCGACTACGATCACTGATCTTCCTGAGTAGTCAACACGCTTACCTAAAAGATTCTGTCTAAATCTACCTTGTTTGCCTTTTAGCATTTCTGAAAGTGACTTAAGTGGTCTTTTATTCGTGCTTGTAATAACTCTTCCTCTTCTACCGTTATCAAAGAGAGCATCTACAGACTCTTGCAGCATACGTTTTTCATTTCTAACAATGATATCTGGTGCTCTTAAGTCTAATAATCTTTTTAGTCTGTTATTTCTATTAATGACCCTTCTGTACAAATCATTAAGATCTGAAGTAGCAAATCGACCACCTTCTAAAGGAACTAATGGTCTCAATTCTGGCGGGATAACAGGTAAAACTTTTAAAATCATCCATTCAGGTTTAATATTTGAGCGCTTAAAGCCCTCAATAACTTTCATTCTCTTTAGGATTTTCTTCTTTTTTGTTTCTGAAGATGTTGCTTCGCCATCTTCTTTAAGCTTCTGAATTTCAGCCTCTAAGTCAATACTAGACAAAATATCCTGTACCGCTTCAGCGCCAATACCATGTTTAAAAGAGTCATCCCCGAATTGATCTATAGCTTCTTCTAGCTCTTCATCGTTCAAAAGTTGATTCTGTTCTAAACCAGACATTAGAGGGTCAATAACTATATGACTTTCGAAATATAAGACTTTTTCAAGGTTTTTAAGTGTTATGTCAAGAGCAAGACCTATTCTACTAGGAAGTGACTTTAAAAACCAAATATGAGCCACAGGAGCAGCAAGCTCGATATGAGCCATTCTTTCTCTTCTTACTTTAGACAAGGTAACTTCGACGCCACACTTTTCACATGTGATACCTTTAAACTTCATTCTCTTGTACTTACCACATAAGCATTCATAGTCTTTAGTTGGTCCAAAAATTCTTGCACAGAATAAACCTTCTCTTTCAGGTTTAAATGTTCTGTAATTAATTGTTTCAGGTTTTTTTATTTCACCAAAAGACCAAGATCTAATCTGCTCAGGACTTGAAACCGAAATTTTAATTTGATCAAAATTTAATGTTTGATTATTATTTTTAAATAAATTAGTTAGATCTTTCATTATACATTCTCCCTATTTGCAGCCGGATCAGTTTCGATAAGTTCAACATTTAAACCTAAAGACTTTAATTCTTTTACAAGAACATGAAATGACTCAGGTATACCACTTTCAAAGTTATAATCTCCCCTAATAAGAGCTTCATAAACTTTGGTTCTTCCAGCCACATCGTCAGATTTGATAGTCAAAATTTCTTGTAGTGTGTTAGATGCACCGTAAGCTTCTAATGCCCAAACTTCCATTTCACCAAATCTCTGTCCACCAAACTGAGCTTTACCACCAAGTGGTTGCTGCGTTACAAGACTATAAGGGCCAATTGATCGCGCATGAATCTTATCATCAATTAAATGGTGTAATTTTAAAATATATTTATAACCAACAGTTACTTTTCTCTCAAATCTTTCACCCGACCTGCCATCGTGAAGGTAAACCTGACCACTATTATCAAAGCCTGCTTTATCTAAAAGGTTTGTTATTTCAGCTGTGTTAGTTCCATCAAAAACTGGAGTAGCAAATGTAACGCCTTTTTCTAAATTAGAAGCTAATTCAACTAGTTGATCGTCATTCATATTTTTAATTTCAATATTTGAGTCTTTGTTTTGTTCATAGAAACTAGCCAGAAACTCTTTTAATTGTAGAATATTTCCTTCTTTTTTAGCTAAATCCAAACTTTTTGAAATTTGCTTACCTAAACCAAATGCAGCCCAGCCTAAATGAGTTTCTAGAATCTGACCTATATTCATTCTACTTGGAACACCAAGAGGATTAAGTAATACATCTACTGGAGTACCATCTTCTAGGAAAGGCATATCTTCAATTGGGACAATTTTTGAAATAACACCTTTATTTCCATGACGACCAGCCATCTTATCTCCTGCTTGAAGTTTTCTTTTTACAGCCACAAAAACCTTAACAACTTTTAAAACACCAGGAAGTAAATCATCCCCACTCTGAATTTTTTCAATTTTGTTTTGAAATTTCTTATCCAATAGGATAATTGCATCGTTGTAGATTTTCTTTTGTGAGTTAAAAGTTTCCATAGTAGCTTCATCGTTAACAGAAATTTGCTCTAAGAAATCAATATTTTTGTTTTCTAAATCAGAGTCAGATATTTTATTATCTTTAGATATGCTACCTACATTCACACTAGATGTTTTATTTCTAAAAAGACTAACTAAGTTTTGTTTATAGTTATTTTCTAAAATATTCTTTTCATCATCTTTATCTTTAGAAAGGCGATCTATCTCTACTCTTTCAATCGCAATAGTTCTTTCATCTTTATCTACACCCCTTCTAACTAAGACCTGGACATCAACAACAACACCAGAGTATCCAGTTGGTAACCTTAAAGATGAGTCTTTCACATCTGCTGCTTTCTCGGAGAAAATAGCTCTTAATAATTTTTCTTCAGGAGTTATTGGTGAGTCACCTTTAGGTGAAACTTTTCCAACTAGAATGTCACCATGTTTAACCTCAGAACCAATATAAACAATACCTGCCTCATCAAGATTAGTGATACTCTCATCACCGACATTGGGCATATCTCTAGTAATCTCTTCGGGGCCTAATTTTGTATCCCTACATAACACTTCAAATTCTTCAATATGAATTGATGTAAATCTATCTTCATGGACAACTCTTTCTGACATTATAATTGAGTCTTCAAAGTTATAACCATTCCAAGGCATAAAGCCGACTAGTAGATTTCTTCCTAAGGCGAGTTCACCTAAATCAGTTGAAGGGCCATCAGCGATGATATCTCCTCTTTCTACGTAATCTCCTATTTTTACAATAGGTTTTTGATTAATAGCTGTGCTTTGATTAGATCTTTGGAATTTTTTTAAGTTATAAATATCAACGCCACTTTTATCTTTGCTAATGTTCTTGGAGTCAGATCTAACAACAATTCTTGATGAGTCAACTTGATGGACATATCCATTGTTTTTTGCAACTACAACAGCACCACTATCTCTAGCCACCTTCGATTCAAATCCTGTTCCAACTAAAGGAGCTTCGCTCTTAACAAGAGGTACAGCCTGTCTCATCATATTTGAACCCATGAGTGCTCTATTAGCATCGTCATTTTCAAGGAAAGGTATTAATGATGCCGCAACAGATACTAGTTGTTGAGGGTTAACATCCATAAAATCAATTTCAGAAGGGCCACAAAATATAAAGTCACCTCTTCTTCTACAACTTACAAACTCTTCAGAGAACAATCCATTTTCATCTAAAGGACTATTTGCCTGAGCTATCGTATAATTTTCCTCTTCATCTGCATTAAGATAAAGAACCTCATTGGTAACTTTACCATTTATAATTTTTCTATATGGGGTTTCAATAAAGCCATATTGATTAATTCTAGCAAAAGAAGATAAACTATTTATGAGACCGATGTTTGAACCCTCAGGAGTTTCAATTGGACATATTCTTCCATAGTGCGTGGTATGTACATCACGAACTTCAAAGCCTGCTCTCTCTCTTGTGAGTCCACCGGGACCTAATGCAGAAATTCTTCTTTTATGGGTAATTTCACTGAGTGGGTTTGTTTGGTCCATAAATTGGCTAAGTTGACTTGTTCCTGTAAACTCTTTTAAAACGGTTTGTATAGGTTTTGAATTAACAAGGTCTTGGGGCATAATAGATTCAATATCTACGGTTCCCATTTTTTCACGGATTGCTCTTTCCATTCGAACAAGACCAATTCTGTATTGATTTTCAATTAATTCACCAACAGATCTGACTCTACGATTACCAAGGTGGTCAATATCATCTTTTCCTGCACTGTCAGTTTTCATATCAAAAAGTTTCTTTGCAACCGCAAGTATATCTGACTTGCTTAAAATTCTGATCTTGTTGTTCTTATCTAGAGATAAATATGAATTTAGCTTTACCCGTCCAACCTCTGATAGGTCATATCTATCGTCACTAAAAAACATATTTTGAAATAAATAATTACTTGCCTCTAACGTTGGTGGCTCACCTGGTCTTAAAATTTTGAAAATATCAAATAAAGCTTCTTCTCTTGAATTGTTTTTATCAGCCACTAAAGAATTTATAATTCCTAAATTACCAGTAGCTTGATTAGCGTTTATTATGGAAAATTCATTTATTGAAAGTTCATTTAATCTTTCAAAAAATTCTGCACCCAGCAATGTTCCAGCTTCAGCATATACTAAACCATTATCATAATTAACGATGTCATTTGATAGATAGAAACCATAAAGATCTTCTTTGTTAAAAAAGAATTTATTAATTTTTTTATCTTGAATTTCTTTTAAAAGTTTAAGGGAAAGTTTTACATCTTTATAAGCAACAACATCTTTTGAAACTGGGTCAACCAGATTAAAAGGAAGGTTTTTGTATTTAAATTTATTTAAATCAAGAGAAACTACCCATCCATCTTTTTGTTTTTTAAAAGAAAAAGTCTCGTAAAAATAAGTAAGGATTTCCTCAGAGGTCATTCCAGAAACTTTATAAATGTCTGGCTCAACTTTATTCTGCTGACACTCTTCTAAATATTTTTCAGATGCTCTTGAGGGAAGTGCCTGAAGAATAGTGGTAGAAATCATTTTTTTCTTTCTGTCTATTCTAAAAAATAAATTATCTTTATGATCAAATTCAAAATCTAACCAAGAACCTCTATACGGAATAATTCTGGCATTATATAAAACTTTACCACTTGCATGAGTTTTTCCATCATCATGATCAAAAAACACACCAGGAGAACGATGTAGTTGACTAACTACCACTCTTTCTGTTCCATTAACCACGAATGTGCCGTTATTAGTCATAAGTGGTAAGTCACCTAAATAAACAACTTGCTCCTTAATGTCTCGTAAGGACTTTTCTCCTGTTTCTTCATTGATATCCCATATAATAAGTCTGAATGTAACCATAAGTGAGGCAGAAAAGGTAAGACCTTTTCTCCTACACTCATCGACATCGTATTTTGGGTTATCTAGATAATAATCAATATAATGGAGCTCAGATTTACCCGCATAATCTTTAATGGGAAAGACAGAATTAAAGACTTCTTGCAGACCTGTGTTTGAGCGTTCCTCTACTGACTTTCCTAATTGTAGGAATTTATCATAGGAGATTTTTTGAATATCAACTAAATTTGGAACTTCAATCGTTTTACCGATCTTACCAAAGGAATAGCGGATACGTTTTTTTTCTGTGAAACTAAGTGGCATGTTTATGTAGAACCTGTAATAATTCTATGATTATTTAAGTTCTACTTTTGCGCCAGCGGCTTCTAGCTGTGTCTTCATAGCTTCGGCCTCATCTTTTTTCACACCTTCTTTTAATGTTTTAGGAGCTCCCTCAACCATATCTTTTGCCTCTTTAAGACCAAGACCAGTAATGCCCCTTACTTCTTTAATTACGTTAATTTTTTGATCACCTGCAGCAGTAAGAACAACATCAAAGCTATCTTTTTCCTCTGCGGCTTCTGCAGCTGGAGCTGCTGCTGCTGCTGCAACCGGCGCAGCGGCTGTAACGCCCCACTTCTCTTCTAAAAGCTTTGAAAGCTCCGCTGCTTCCATAACTGTAAGCGTTGATAATTCATCAACAATTTTATTTAAATCTGTCATTTGTCTCTCCCTAAATTAGTCTTTTTTATTTTGTAATATTGAAATAATGTCTTGATCTGGTCTTTGCAGTATTCGTGCAATTTTAGATGCAGGAGCATTAATCAACCCAACTATTTTCCCTCTAATTTCATCTAGAGAAGGTAAAGTCGCAACCTTTGCTATATCATCTTTCGAGTATAGCGTGTCATCAAAAAAAGCTGCCTCTGCAGATAGCTTTTTTAAATCTTTTTCAAACTTTTTACAAACTTTAGCTGTTCCAACAGGGTTATTTGTAAAAATTAAAAGTTTTTGTTGAGATAAGAATTCACTAAGTGGTTTTTTTTTCTCATCATTATCTAAAAAAATTTTAACAATGTTATTTTTAGAAACTTTAGTAACACCTTCATTATTTCTAATTTCAGTTCTAAAATCTATCATTTCTTTAACAGACATCTTTGTAAAAGAAGTAACAAAGAGCGCCGAGTACTCTTTTGACATCTTATCAAGATTTTCGATGTATTCTTTTTTTTCTAATTTATTCATGCTATTTTATATTTCTAATCTCAGACCAAAACCCATAGATGAAGACACAAATACAGAGTTGATAAAATTTCCTTTTAAACCAGAAGGCTTAATCTTTTTAATTTCATCAATAAAAGATACTGTGTTTTCAGCAAGTTGATTTTCATCAAAACTTAATTTCCCAAGAGCGGCGTGTATGGTGCCTGCTTTGTCATTTTTATAGGCAACTAAACCCTTATTAATATTTTCTATAGTACCTTTAATATCATTTGTTACAGTTCCTGTTTTTGGATTTGGCATCAAGCCCTTGGGCCCTAATACTTTTGCTATCTTACTAACTACAGACATCATATCTGGGGTGGCTATAATAACATCTACATCAATTTTTTCTTGAAGAGATGAAACTAAATCTTCACCTCCAACTTTTTTTACCCCTAATGATTTTGCATCATCGGCATTCTTGCCTTGAGCAAAAACAGCTATGTTAACTTTTTTACCTAGGCCATGAGGAGGAACAAAACTTCCTCTAACATTTTGATCAGATTGCTTAGAGTCAATACCCGTATTTATAGAAACTTCTAAAGACTCATCAAATTTTACGAATTTCTTTTCTTTAATCAATTTAATGGCTTCATTGATAGGATAAGATTTATCAAAATCAACTCCCTCCATTTGCTTCTTTCTATTTTTTGTAAACATTAAACTACTTCCATTCCCATAGACCTGGCTGAGCCCAAAATAATTTTTGAAGCCTGATCTACATCGTATGCATTTAAATCTTCTAGTTTTTCTTTAGCAATATCTTTAATCTGTGCCATTGTTACTTTTCCTAATTTTGATCTACCAGGAGTTTGGCAACCTTTTTTAATTTTAGCAGCCTTTTTAAGATAAAAAGTAACAGGGGGTTTCTTTGTAACAAAATCAAATGATCTATCCTTGTAGGCAGTTATAATAGTTGGAATAGGGGCTCCTTTTTCCAAATCTTTAGTTGCATCGTTAAATTGTTTACAAAAATCTTGTATGTTTAAACCCTTTTGACCAAGAGCGGGTCCAACAGGAGGTGCGGGATTCGCAGAACCTGCGGGTATTTGTAATTTTATAAATCCTAGAATTTCTTTAGCCATGTTTTAACCTTTTACCACTTGTGAATAGTCTAATTCCAACGGTGTTGGTCTCCCAAAAATTGAGACGGACACTTTAAGCTTTTGTCTTGAACTGTCAACCTCTTCTATTATTCCACTAAAAGAAGCAAAAGGTCCGTCGGAGACTTTTATTTGCTCCCCTACTTCGTACTCAAATTTAGGTTTAGGATTATCAACCCCTTCGGTAATATCCTGAAGAAGTTTTGAGACTTCCCTTTCTGAGATTGCAATAGGCTTATCTTTTGTACCTAAGAAATTTGATACTTTAGGAACGTTTCTTACCAAGTGCCACGTATCATCATTCATAATCATTTTAACAAGAACGTACCCAGGGAAAAATTTTTTCTCAGAGTTGACCCTTACCCCTCTTCTCACCTCAACAACAGCTTGGGTAGGAACTGAAACTTCTTCAATAAGATCTTCAATGCCGTCTTTAGTTGCTTCGTCCATTATTGCGTCAGCGATTTTTTTTTCAAAACCTGAGTGACAATGCACAACATACCATTTAGATGAACTAGAACTCACAACCATTAAAGATTTCCTATCCTAAAACTACTCTTACCAAAAAAGAAAAGAACTGATCAACAAGCATTAAAATAACTGCAGCAATACTAATTACGATTAAAACTATACCAGCAGAAGTAAAAGTTTCTTTCTTAGAGGGCCAGGTAACTTTAGATACCTCCTGACGAACTTCTCTTAAATATTTTGCTGGGTTAAATTTCATAATTTTATTTGGCAGGAGTGGCAGGCATCGAACCCGCAACCTCCGGTTTTGGAGACCGGCGCTCTACCAATTGAGCTACACTCCTTCATAATTAATAATGCTGCAGAGAAATTAATTACTCAATAATCTCTGATACAACTCCTGAACCAACTGTTCTTCCACCTTCACGAATAGCAAATCTTAAGTTGTTATCCATAGCAATTGGTGCAAGTAACTCTACTTCAAGAGTTATGTTATCACCAGGCATTACCATTTCAGTTCCCTCAGGAAGCTTAATAGAGCCTGTAACATCAGTAGTTCTAAAATAAAACTGAGGTCTATAGTTAGCAAAGAAAGGAGTGTGTCTTCCGCCTTCTTCTTTACTTAATGCATAAATCTCAGCTTTGAATTTTTTATGTGGCTTAATGCTGCCAGGTTTAGCTAAAACTTGACCACGCTCGACTTCTTCTTTCTTTGTACCACGAAGTAAAAGTCCAACATTATCACCAGCTTCACCTGAGTCTAAAAGCTTTCTAAACATTTCAACACCAGTAACTGTTGTCTTTTGCGTGTCTGATAAACCAATAATTTCAACTTCTTCTCCGGGCTTAACAATACCTTGTTCGATACGACCAGTAACAACAGTACCTCTACCTGAAATTGAAAACACGTCTTCAACTGGCATTAGGAAAGGCTTGTCTAGGTCTCTCGCAGGAGCCGGAATATATTCATCAACCTTAGACATCAATTCTAAAATTGACTTTTTTCCAATTTCTTCATCTCTGTCTTCAACTGCTGCTAGAGCAGAACCTTTAACGATAGGAATGTCATCTCCAGGAAAATCATAACTTGAAAGTAATTCTCTAATTTCCATTTCAACCAAATCTAAAAGCTCAGCATCGTCAACTTGATCTACTTTATTCATATAGACAACAAGAGCAGGCACACCTACCTGCCTAGCTAAAAGAATATGTTCACGAGTCTGGGGCATCGGACCGTCAGCTGCGTTCACAACAAGTATACCACCATCCATTTGAGCAGCACCAGTAATCATATTTTTTACATAGTCTGCGTGACCAGGACAGTCAACGTGTGCGTAGTGTCTTTTTTCAGTTGAGTATTCAACGTGTGCAGTTGAAATAGTAATGCCTCTCTCTTTTTCTTCAGGAGCTTTATCAATTTCATCATACGCAGTAAATTCAGCACCACCTGATTCAGCTAATACTTTTGTAATTGCTGCAGTAAGTGTTGTTTTACCATGGTCAACGTGACCGATGGTTCCAATGTTGACGTGTTCTTTCGACCTGTCAAATTTTTCTTTAGCCATTTAAGTTGTTACCTCTTTTTTAATATCTATTACTTAACTTTTTTTTTTGGAGCGGGTGAAGGGAATCGAACCCTCGTAGCCAGCTTGGAAGGCTGGAGCTTTACCATTAAGCTACACCCGCGAATAAGCGGGTAACCACTACAAAACAACCACAAAAACAAATCCTTGTGAGTTCCGATAAATTACTAATTTTTCTTTAAAATACAATAGTAAATGTGAAAAAAAATGGTGGAGGGAGTAGGATTCGAACCTACGTACACTTGCGTGAACAGATTTACAGTCTGCCGCCTTTAACCACTCGGCCATCCCTCCAAAGTGAATAAAATAGCAGTTGATTAATAGATATTTGTATTTGAAAGTCAATAGACTTAATAAGATATAACTGTTATTTAAGCTCTATGTATATATCGGGTGATAATTCTTGTTTAAATTGCATTTACCATAACCCTAAAAGAATAAGAGATATTTTTATTAATATAGAAAAAAAGGCCTCTTATATTGATATAATTAAAAGAAATAAATTAGAAAATATCACTAAATTTCTCAATAAAAAGGAATTATTACTTATTAATAAAGAAGATAAAAGAAGCTCTAATGACATTATAATAAGACGTGAAAAATACAAGTCATCGCAACTTAATTCTATTGCTTCACCCCAACAAACTAATTCTTTAATAGTAGTTGCAGATCAGCTCACTGATCAGAATAATTTAGGAAATATTTTGCGTACATCTTTATTACTTGGAGTGCATGGGGTCATACTACCTGAACATTCTAGCGCCCCAATTACCAGCGCTACCTCTATGACCTCTTCAGGGGCCATTGAAATAATAAAATTTCATGTATCAAAAAACCTATCTAGGACATTGGAAGAACTAAAGAATAAAGGATACTGGATTTACTCACTGGATATGAAAGGAGAGAAAATAAATAAAAATTTTTATTTTGATAAAAGATCTGTGATAATAGTTGGTAATGAAGGCAAAGGAATACGTAAAAACATATTAGATAAAAGTGATTTTAAGATTTCTCTTCATCAGGAAAATATTAAAGGTATTGATAGTTATAATGCAGCAAATTCCCTAGCTATGGCTGCACATCACTACAAATTAAATTTTTCATAATTTATCATTGTTTATTCTCAAATTTTATTATATCAAAATAACTCGTGCCGCCTTAGCTCACTTGGTAGAGCAGTTGATTTGTAATCATCAGGTAGCCAGTTCGATCCCGGCAGGCGGCACCACATATTATTGATTATTCCAGCAGTTAGATTAAGTTAGTTATTCATGAACATTGAAGTTGATCAATTTGGAAGAAACACAAATCAACCAAGCATTAATAGCTCAAACGATGAAAGAAGTAAAAAAATTTTAGATTCCTTGTCAGAAATTAAAGAGCAACTTCAAAATAAAAACTTCTCACCAAAATCTGAAACTAATATAAATCCATCAAAAAAGAATTTAGAAAATTCAAATTTTGAAGAATTAAATGAACGTCTATTCAATCTTGAAAAAAGACTAATTGAGTTGAATGATAAGTTAGAATTAAATGATGAAAACCATCATAACTTTCATTCAGATTTTGATGATAGTAATGATCAAAAAAGCATATTTAGCAATTTTGAAAATAACTCAATTACAAATGTTGGTAAATCTCTTTTAGTTTTAGATGAAGATAAAGAGATTTATGTTTCAAAATTTAAATTTTATCATTTTGTAGTAACATTTGCAGTAATGTCTGGGGCCTTAATCTTACTGACTTCAATAAAATTGGGGCTATCAGTTAATCAGATTATAAAAATTTTTTTAAATAACTTTTAATTAATTAATTGAAGCACTAACCTTTTCAACACTAGCTGCACTAAACTTGAACTCTGGGATTTTTCCATAAGGGTCTAATTGAGGGTTTGTTAATACATTAGCTGCAGCTTCAGCAAAACAAAAGGGAATGAAGACCATACCCTCAGGTATTTCTTTATCACTTCTTACTTTGATCACTATGGAACCTCGCTTGGTTTTAACATGAACATGATCACCTGCATCAATCTCCATTCTTTTCATATCCCAACGATTCATGCTAACTATTGCCTCTGGTTCTATATGATCTAAGACTGTTGCTCTTCTTGTCATGGACCCTGTGTGCCAATGTTCCAGAAGACGACCAGTTGTTAAGATTAATGGAAAATCATCATCGGGTAATTCGGCAGGAGGTATGAGCCTAGCAGGCACTATCTTTCCTCTACCGTTTGCTGTAGGAAAAGATTCTCTAAAAATATATTCACTACCACTACTATCAGGTGCTTCACAAGGATATGTAATTGCATTTTCATTCTCTAATCTCTCCCATGTAATATTTTTAAGAGATTCCATAATTTGACACATTTCTTTATATACATCTCTTGGATGTAGATAACTCCAATCTAATCCCATTCTTTGAGCAATAGCTTGTGTAATCCACCAATCTTGCCTAGCATCTCCGGGTGGAGAAACTACCTGTCTGCCCATTTGAACAGTTCTATTTGTATTAGTAAAAGTACCTGTTTTTTCTGCATGGGCAGAGGATGGAAGTACAACATCAGCAAACCATGCAGTTTCAGTTAGAAATATATCTTGAACTACCAAATGATCTAATTTTGCTAAGGCCTTTCTTGCATGCTCTTGATCTGGATCAGACATTGCGGGATTTTCTCCCATGATATACATAGATTTAATTTGGTCATCGTGAATTGCATTGATTATCTCAACGACAGTCAGACCTCTTTTTGGATCCATTTTTTTATTCCAAAATTTTTCGTATGAATTTTGATTTTCCTCTCCATCTACAACTTGGTAATCAGGATACATCCATGGGATTAACCCTGCATCGGAGGCGCCTTGAACATTGTTTTGTCCCCTAAGTGGATGAAGACCTGTCCCCTCTCTTCCAACTTGTCCAGTTGATAAAGCTAATGCAATCAAACATCTCGCGTTATCCGTTCCATGAACATGTTGTGACACACCCATTCCCCAAAAAATAATAGACTTTTCAGATTGAGCATAAACTCTTGCTACATCTTTTAATGTATTTGCATCAATTCCACAGATAGCTTCCATTTTTTCTGGAGAAAAATCTTTAATACTTTCTCTTAGTTGCTCAAAACCCTCTGTTTGACCTTGGACATACTGCTCATCATAAAGCTTTTCTTCAACAATTGTATGAAGCATAGCATTAAGCATAGCAACATCAGTACCTGGCTTAAATTGAAGATGGTGATCAGCATATTTTGTTAAACCTTGTTTTCTTGGATCCATTACTATTAATTTAGATCCTCTTTTAGCTGCTCTTTTTAAATAAGTAGCTGCAACAGGGTGGTTTTCTGTAGGTCTAGCTCCAATAACTATTATACAGTCAGCAACGGTGGCAGCATTGAAAGGTGCAGATACAGCTCCAGATTTTAAACCTTCAAACAATGCTGCAACAGAAGAAGCGTGACAAAGCCTAGTACAATGGTCAACATTGTTTGACCCAAAACCAACTCTAACTAATTTTTGGAAAAGATAGGCTTCTTCATTAGAACATTTGGCAGATCCAAAGCCGGCAAGTCCTTTTGGCCCCTCTTCATTAAGAGTTTTATTTAAGCCATTTGCTGCTATGTCGAGTGCATTTTCCCATGTGGTTTCTTCAAAATGATCATATATATTTTTATCATCAATTCTTACATCCCACTGCTTTGGTGAATCTTTTTTTCTAATTAGTGGCTTTGTTATTCTGCCATCATGATTGATGTAATCAAATCCAAATCTTCCTTTAACACAAAGTCTATTTTCATTGGCGGGTCCATCTTTTCCATCAATTTTTATAATTTTATCATTTTTTACACTTACTTCAGTTTGACAACCAACACCACAATAAGGGCAAACACTTTCAACGACCTTATCAGCATAAGTAACTCTAGTGCCTTCGTTGTTGACCAAAGAGGACTCCATTAGAGCCCCAGTAGGACAGGCTTGCACGCACTCACCACATGCAACGCATGTACTCTCTCCCATTGGGTCATCGAGATCAAAAATTATTTTTGCAGTTGAACCCCTATAAGCCATGCCAATTACATCATTAACCTGAACTTCTCTGCATGCTCGAACACAAAGATTGCAACTAATGCAGGCATCAAGATTAACACTCATAGCTTTATGAGATCGATCAATTTCTATTTTTTCTTTACTTGGAAAACGACTTGAGCTAACACCCATCTTCTCAGACCAATTCCAAAATTTTGATTCAGGATCAGGTGATTTATCTTTTTCAGGTTGATCTGAAACTAATAATTCAAATACCATTGACCTGGATTTTTCTGCCCTCGGGGAATTTACTGTGACTTCCATTCCCTCGGTAGGCTTTCTTATACAAGATGCAGCCAAAGTTCTTTCACCTTTGATCTCAACCATACATGCTCGGCAATTACCATCAGCCCTATAACCCGGTTCAGGAGAGTAACAAAGGTGAGGAATGTCTATTTCATTTTTCTTAGCAATATCCCATATTGATTCCTGAGGGTCTGCTAAAAAATCTTTTCCATCAATTTTAAATTTAATTTTTTCAGACATTAATTTGTTACCTCACTTGGAAAATGTTTTATTACGGATAGCATTGGATTAGGTGCAGCCTGACCCAAACCACAAATAGAAGCATCCATCATTACCGATGAAAGCTCCTTAAGAAGATCAATATCCCATGATTTTTCATTCATTAATTTAAGTGCTTTTTCAGTACCATTTCTACATGGCGTACACTGACCACAACTTTCATCGTGAAAAAAGAACATTAAATTTTTAGCTATATCTCCCATTTTATCTTGATCAGATAAAACAACAATCGCTGCAGATCCAATAAAACATCCATGTTCTTGCAAAGTATCAAAATCAAGAGGAACGTTATCCATAGATGCGGGAAGAATGCCTCCAGATGCGCCACCAGGTAAGTAGGCCTTAAAAGAATGATTATCTTGCATACCACCACAATACTCATCAATTAATTGGCGAATTGTAATACCTGCTGGAGCAAGTTTAATTCCAGGATTTTTTATTCTTCCTGAAACTGAAAAAGTACGAAGACCCGATCTATCATTAAGTCCGTGACTGTTAAACCAGATGGCTCCTTTTTCAATAATTTCTCTTACCCAAAAAACTGTCTCAATATTATGAATTAAAGTGGGTCTCCCAAATAGACCAACTTGCGATGGGAATGGAGGTTTGTGTCTAGGAAGACCCCTTTTACCCTCAAGGCTTTCTAACATAGAGGATTCTTCTCCACAAATATATGCACCTGCACCTCTTCTTAGATGAATTCTAGTTTTAATATTTAAGTTATTATCCTCTAAAATTTTAATTTCTTTTTTCAAAAATTTTATAACATCAGGATATTCATCTCTCATATAAATATAAACGTCTGTTGCCTCAACTACCCATGCAGCAATTAACATTCCTTCAAGAAATCTGTGAGGATCTCTAGTTAAATAATGATGATCTTTAAAGGTACCTGGTTCTCCTTCATCTCCATTGATTGCCATTAATCGAGGCTTACTCTCAGCGCGAACAAATCTCCATTTTCTTCCAGTTGGAAAACCAGCTCCACCCAATCCCCTTAGGCCAGATTTTTCCATTTCTTCAATTAAATCCATTGGATTTTTTTTATTATCTAAACAATCTCTTAACAAAGAGTATCCACCTGATTTAATATAAGTTTCGTAATTAGTATATTCAGGAATGATAGGCTTTGTTTCTTTTGATGAGATCAGATCTTTTATTTTTGTAAGATTAGCATTTGTAAGATGTCTTTTACCGACTTCAACAACAGGGGCTTGATGACATCGTCCCATACATGGCGCTCTTACAACTCTTATACTTTCATCATTTTTAAAATTATCAGTAAGGTCTTTCTGCAAAGATTGGCAGCCATACATTTCACAAGTTAAACTATCACAAACTCTGATAGTAAGTTCTGCAGGTTTAACATCATCATCTTTAAAAATATCAAAATGAGCATAAAAAGATGCTGTTTCGTAAATTTCAGTTAAAGGAAGGTTAGTAAGTTCTGCGAGTGCGGATAAATATTTAGGCTTTAAACACTTGTAGTTATCTTGAATTAAGTGAAGGCATTCAATTAACATGTCTCTTTGTCTAAGATAATCAGGTGGAATTAAATTTTTGAGTTCATTGATTGAATGATCGTCAGATTGCCTTCCTTTATTAAAAGTAAGTGCATTTCTCCTGCCCGAGCCAGGATGTATTTTTTTAGTATTTTTTTCCACAAAACTGAACTTATTTAAAAGTTATTAAATATCAATTATTAATGAGTGATTGATTGATAAGTATTACTTATCAATAGAGTTCAGATATTTGATAAATCTATCTTTTATAGGTGAAGGACCTTTGTCTTTAATGTAGACACCCCCAACATGATGAAAAATAGACGGACTGGTTAATTCTAAAAAAGAAATTTCATTGTTAAAATTGAATTGTTTTGCAAAGGAACCTGGCATAATTGTTGAAAGGCTAGAAGAAGAAACATGAGAGAATAGATGAATTAGAGAGTTAGATTCGATTAGTACATTTGGTGATATATTTTTTTTTAGGAATATAGAGTTTAGTATTCTTCTAAATTGATTCTCAGGCGAAATTAAGCATAAATCTATTCCATGACACTCAGACCAAGGAATTGAAGTTTGCGAATGGTAAGATTTTTTATTAGTAACGAAAAAATATTTTTCTTTATACAAAGGAAGTTTTTCAACACTCATTAATGGTTCATTTTCTAAATATGTAAAACCAATATCTAACTTAAAATCATGTAAGTTTTCTTCAATCTTATTTGATGACATCGAAAAAACTTGGATATTTATATTTCTATATTTACTTACAAATTGACTCAATAATTCTGATATATCTAGTAAAGCAGAAGGGATAACGCCTATGCGTAAATTACCAGTTAAATTATTTCTTAATTCAGAACTTAATTCTTTAATCTCTGAGAACTCTTTAACAATATATTTAAATTTTTCTTTAAGAATTTCACCCTCTTCCGTAAGACCAATATAATTTTTTCCTCTTTTAACAAGCTTAATACCAATTTCATTTTCCAAGGATTTTAATTTCATGGAAAGAGCCGGTTGAGAAATATTCAACTTCTCAGCAGCTCTATTAAAATGTTTTTCACTATCAAGAGCTAAAATTATTTCTAAATTCTTTATTTCCATGAAATAGTAAAATAAATATATACATAAATGGAATATTTTCTAGATACCAAAGGTTTTGAATGCCCAATACCGGTACTAAAAGCCAAAAAGTTTATTAAAAAATTGAAAAAAAAAGACACTATTCTTATTGAAAGCGATGATCCATTATCAAAGTTTGATTTTAAAAATTTCTGCGAAGAGAATAATTATCAACTATTATCAATAATTCATTCAAAAAAAGTCATTAAAATTAAATTTAGAATTTAACAAAATTGTACTTCTTTCCTTTGATGATTTTTTTTTCATTCTCATTAGAAATTAATAAGCCATCACTTTCAGAAATTGATATTAATTTAGCAGAGCCTTTAGAATTATGCGCAAATGCTATTTCATCTTTAATTTTAACTCTATAAAATTTAGTAAGATTCATTTTTTTCACGTCGCTAAAACCAGATTTCACAAATTTAATATTTTCCTCAATTATTTTTTTATGATTTTCTAAAAATGGTTTAATCACAAACATCAAATTAATAAATACCGCTAATGGATTTCCGGGTAAGGAAAAAATATATTTAGATTGATATTTTGAAAATATTATTGGCCTTCCTGGTTGCATACGAATATATTTAAAAATTATCCTAGATTTTTTTTCTAAAAAAGATGATATCAAGTCGCCAGAGCTAAAAGACGAACCACCAGAGCTGACTATAATATCAAAGCTGTTAATTTTATTCTTATAGAAAGATTCAACCTTAGAAATATCATCTCTTAATATACCCAGATCATAAACATCAACGTTGTATTGTTTTAAAAAGTTTAATATTTGCAATTTATTTGAGTCAAAGATTTGAAAATCATTCTTGATTTTATTTAAAGGAACTAATTCATTCCCATTTGAAACAACTCCGATTTTTAATAATTTATAGACATCTAAAAACTTAATACCAGCTGATGCAAGTAAAGATATATTTCTGAAATTTATTTTTTGATTTTTCTTTAAAATAATTTTTCCTTTTTTTAGATCTTCTGATTTCTTTTTTATATCCTTATTTGAAATTTTAGAATTTAAAATATCTATACAATCTTTTTTAATTGATGCATTTTCAAGAGAGATAAAAAAAGAAAATTTATCTGGTATAATTGACCCTGTATTAATTTTATAAGCTAATTTTGTATTCAAATTTGTATGTAGCTTACCAGGGGTAATAACTTTTTTAGATATTTTGATTATCTTCTTACTTTTATTTGATGACAAAACATATCCATCTAAACCTGCGCTATCATAGGTTGGTAAGCTGACTGGGGAGGTAATATTTTTTGAACTTATTCTGCCTAGTGAGTGCTCTAATTTAATTTTTTCCTTTTTAATAAAATCCTTTTTTTCTTTTTGAACTAATTTAATAGCTTCATTTAATGAAATTAGAATCTTACGAGCCATTTAAAATAAAATTTGCAATTAAAGGAATTTGGTCATGATTCAGCGATCTCAGAGGATGATTTTCATTATCATCCGTAATCAGCAGTCTCACATTCTCAATAGTTTTATATAAATGGTCTTTTTTATTTCGCTTAAGAAAAACTTCAATTTTTGGAATTTCTTTTCTTTTTTTAAAACCTTCAAGAATTATAACATCACATCCTTCATTCATATCCATAAGTGAATTCAAATCAATTTCATTTTCGTTAACTCTTTCTTCGATGAAAGCTAATCTTTTATCAGATATTATAGTTGTCTTGTACGCACCAGATTTACGTATCTTATAACTATCTGTATTAGGGTAATCAATTTCAAAACTATGATGAGCGTGTTTAATAACTCCAACTTTTATACTCTGAGAACTAAAATAATTTACTAACTTTGATACTAAGGTTGTCTTGCCACTATTCTTCGAGCCTATAACTGCTATTGTTTTCACCTAAACACCATATTACAATCTTAATTGATATGACAGATTTTTTAATTAAACCAAATATTAGAAATAAATCTTTATATAAATTCAAAAAGGCAGTTAACGAGAATAATGAAATTGTAGACATTCCTGTAATTGAAGAAAGACCCCTTACACTTTATTTAAACAATCAAGAAATAGTAACTATGATGACCATAGGAGATTACCCAGAATATCTCTCAATTGGATATTTATACAATCAAGGAATGTTAAAAAGTCACGAGGACGTTAAAAAAATTGAATATCATCATGACTTAAAAACAGTAGTGATAAGAACAAAAAGTAAAACAAATTATGAAAAAAAATTAAAAAAGAAAATTAATACATCTGGATGTGCACAAGGAACTGTATTTGGGGACTTATATGATGAAATAGAAACAATTACATTGAATAAAAAAGTTAAAATCACTCATCAACAATTAGTGACTTTATCAAAAAAAATTAATATTGAGCCAAGTTTGTATCTTCAGGTAGGTGCTATTCATGGTTGTGTCTTATGTGAAGAAGATAGACCACTTTATTACTTTGAGGATGTTGGACGGCACAATGCTGTAGATAAAATAGCTGGATTAATATTAAAAAATAAAATTAACACCAAAAATATGTCATTCTACACCACTGGTAGACTAACAAGCGAAATGGTACTGAAATGTATTAAGATGGAGATACCCATCCTTCTCTCTCGATCTGGTTTTACTTCCTGGGCGGTTGAGATTGCCAGAAAAAAAAATCTTACAATGATAGGTAGATTACGAGGTAAGAGAATGAGCATCTTGTCTGGAAAATTCAGACTAAAAAATGAACAATAAATTAATTAGCGTAATTTTAACTGGGGGTAAATCCTCAAGAATGAATTACTTGAACAAAAGTTTTTTGAAAATTAATGATCAATTTTTTATAGAAAAAATTATTAGCAGCTTAAAAGATAAAACTGAAACTATTTGCATAAATGCTAATAATGATATTGAAATCTACAAAGATTTTAAATTAACAATTATTCAAGATGTTTTAAAAGGTTATAAAGGCCCGTTAGCTGGGCTTCATAGCGCTATGAATCATTATAAAGATACATCTAATGAAATTTGGTTTGCTATTTTTCCTACAGATGCTCCCATTATAGACACAAATCTCATTGACTTATTTCAATCTCAAAAAAAAGAAAATTGTCAGGCCTATATTCCTAAAATAAATGATGTAATTGAACCAATGTTTTCATTTTGGTCTATAAAATCTTTTGACTATTTGGAAACTATTCTTCAAAAAAATGACGGTTATAAAATTATGAAGTTTGCACAAGAAATAGGCTTTGAATATTTAAATTTTGAAAAAAGATCCAAAGCAGATTTTTTTAATGTCAACAGTCCTGAAGACTATGAAAGTTTACTGAGACTTGTTTAGCTCAATCAAAACAGTTCCACTTTCATTGATAGTTTTTTGGTTATTTGCAAAACCTCTTTGACTGAAAAAGGGGATTAAGTCTTTAAAATTAATGTAAGAAAATGCAGGAACACCTGACTTAAAATGAATGGGTTCAATAGTTATATAAATTTTATTAATCAAATCAGCATATAAAAAAAAATCATGAATCTTAGTCCCACCTAATATCAAAACATCTGTAGTACAAATATTCTCAAATTCATTCCACTGATGTTTATCAGGATTAAAATAGAACTGATTAGGGATATCCTTATCAATTAATTCAATTTTTTTAAACTGACGAGAAAAAACTATTCTTTTCCTAGTATCATTAGGGTTTAATTCGTGAGTTTTTCTACCCATAACCTGCCATTCATGTTGATTTATAAGATTTTTTAAGTGATCTTGATCATTTTTAGAAGTCCACTCAAAAGGGTTATCATTGCTATGCCTGGCAATAAAACCATCAAGACTGGAAGCAAATGCTAAAGTATAATTAACCATTATTATGATATATAAAATATATTATTAAAAAATCTTAACAAGAAATGAACTTCTACCTACCAATTGCAGAAATATCTATAAATATTTACCTTCTAATTTCTCTAGGTATTGGAATAGGATTTATCTCAGGCTTGTTTGGAATAGGCGGTGGTTTTATTACCTCACCACTTTTAATTTTGGTTGGTATCCCCCCTGCTGTTGCTGTAGGAACTACAACTGTACAAGTCTTTGCATCCACTTCTACTGGGGTAATGAGCCATTATCAAAAAAAAAATATTGATTATCAAATAAGTTTTACAATGATAATTGGGGGTATTTTTGGAACTCTTACAGGCGTTCTTCTTTTAAATTCTCTTAAAAACATAGGATTGATAGATAATTATTTAAATTCAATTTATATTGTTCTTCTTCTTGGCACTGCTCTGTTTATATTATACGAAACTGCAAAAATTAATTTATTTCACAAAAATAAAAAATTTAAGCTCCATCAACACTCTTGGATACACGGCCTGCCAATAAAAATTAAATATAGAAAATCAAAATTATATATAAGTATTCTTGCACCTCTTTCAATTGGGTATCTAATTGGTATGTTAACCGGACTTACTGGAATTGGAGGGGGGTTTATATTAATCCCTTGTATGATTTACATTTTAGGAATGAAAACTATTTCTGTTATAGGGTCTTCTCTTTTAAATATTACAGTTGTTGCATTAATATCATTATTTTTACAAATATATATTAATCAAAACATAGATTTTGTTTTAGCTATTTTTTTAATTATAAGCAGCTCAATAGGGGCAGCGATAGCATCAAGGATTATAGATAAATTTGATCAAGAAAACCTAAAAGTATTATTTGGAGTGCTCTTAGTAATCATAGCTTCATTTTTAATCTATGAATTATTTAGAACACCTATAGAACTATTCAAAATTAATTATGTATAGAAAATTTATATTTTTAATTTTTTTTAGTATAATAGTATCTAGTGTTCAGTCAGCTAATTTCACGTTGGATACTTTTAAAATAGAGATTAACTCTAGCTTCTTAGGTAAGGAAATTTTACTCTTTGGTCAAAAAAAGGAAAACAGAGATGTTATTATTATTTTTGAAGGTGAAAAACAAAAAGCGAAACTCAGCACTAAAATAAAAAATGGTTTATTTTGGATTAATGACACACAAGAACTATCTAATATCCCAGTCTTTTTTGGTATTTTTACAACTCCAAAAAAATCCTTAAATGAAATTTTTTTAATTTCAGAAATTACAAATAAACATAATTTAATAAATAATTTTTCTGAAGGGCTCTACCGGATAAGAAAGGCCTTAGAGGCCAAAGGTCTGTACTATGAGGAAGAGTTAGATGAAATAGAAGAGAATTTATTTTATAAAAAGTTTGAAATACCAGATAATATTTCAGAAGGCGATATAACAATTCATTTATATGAAGTTTTAGATGAAGAAATAGTATCAACAATAGAAAAAAAATTAACTATTGAAAAAAAAGGATTAACAAGCAATCTAGAAAAGCTTTTAACAGAACAATCATTTCTTTATGTATTTATATTGATTGTTTTTTCGATAGCCTTTAGCTTAATATCAAATTTAATATTTAGAAAAAAATGAAGAAAAAAAATAATAGAAACTATTTTATAGTAATCGATCAAAGTCAAGAGATGTGGACTGCTGTAAAATTTGCTATTAAAAGAGCTAAGTCAACTAAGTCTCACTTAACAACAATTAGTTTTATTGAAAATGTAAGTGATGGGATGATGCTAACCACTTCTACTGAGTCAATACTTAATAAGGATCTGATAGAAAACGAAAAAATAAAACATAAAGAAGTACATGATTTTATTTTTAAAAAATTAAAGATTAAGGCAGATGCTGAAATATTTAAAATCAATGAAATAGATAATTTTATTGATTTTCTTAATAAATACTCATCTAACTCAACAATTATTTTGGCAACAAGTTCAGATATTGGAAAACCTGGACCATTAATTGACAAACTTGTTTATGAAAAAAATAATTCCCTATTATGCCCATTGGTTGTAATTAATGGAAATTTACAAGATGATGAAATAGAAAAAATTATCTAGCTGAACAAAAAACTCTTTAAAACCTGTATTGTATGTAAAAGACCATTTAATTGGAGAAAAAAATGGGAAAAAGTATGGAATGATGTTAAATATTGCTCTGAGAAATGTCGAAGGTCAAAATCAAAACTTCTAGACAAAAAATAGCTAATATTTTACTTAGCATTGGCTGTGTAAATATTAATTTTAAAAATAAATTCACTCTTACATCTGGAAAAAAAAGTCCAGTCTATGTTGACTGCAGAAAGTTAGTATCCTTCCCAAAAGAAAGAGAAATAATCATTAACGAAATGTCAAAACAAATTAAGGATATCTACAAAGGTAAAATCATTGTTGCTGGAGGAGAAACTGCTGGTATTCCTTATTCTTCTTTCATATCCCAAAAACTAAAGCTGCCAATGGTATATATCCGCAAACTACCAAAGGGCTTTGGAAAAGGCAAGCTGATAGAAGGTGAGTTTAGAAAAAAATCTAAATCAATTTTAATTGAAGATATGGCAACAGATGGAGGAAGTAAGATCCATTTTATTAACTCAATGAGAAAGGCTCACTTATCCGTAAAAGATATTTTCGTTGTTTTTTTTTATGACATTTATCCCAGTGCTAAAGAAAATATGAAAAAAATGAGAGTTAATCTAAATTATTTGGCTAGTTGGAAGGATATTTTAGAAGTCTCGCCTAATTACATATCAGAGAAAGATCATATCAATCTTAAAAAATACTTAGAAAATATAACCAATGGATAAAAAAATAATTGGAATAGTTTCAGGAGGTTTTGATCCTATCCATCCTGGCCATATAATGATGATGAAGGATTGTTTAAAATTTTCAGACTACTTAATTGTTGGCATTAACTCAAATAATTGGTTAATCAAAAAAAAAGGTAACTATTTTATGGATATAAAACATCGAATGTTTGTAATTGAAAATTTGTCTGTAGTTGATGAAGTTATGGATTTTGAAGATGACAATCTTGGAAGTGCTAACAATTTACTTTTAAAAATAAGAAAAAAGTTTCCAAATAATAAAATCATATTTGCAAATGGTGGAGATCGTTCAGATAGCTCAAAGATACTTGAGCATGATACTGCACTTAAATGTGATATTAAATTAGAATATGGAGTTGGGGGAAACCACAAAGAGTCTTCAAGTTCAGATCTTTTAAAAAGGTGGGGTGAGTACCTTTTAAAAAAAAATTAAGGACTAAGAGTGTATTGCTCCCAAGAGTTATTAATAATTTCATAGACAGTTCTTTGATGAATTCTATGAGGCATATCTTGCCAAAATTCAATTTTATAATATTTAATTAAAAAGCCTCCCCAATATGAAGGTCGAGGGACATTTTGAGCATCAGGGTATTTCTTTTTGAAAAATTCAATTTTATTTTCTAAATCTTCTCTTTTATTCAATAAATTTGATTGATTAGAAGCCCAAGCTCCAATTCGACTTAAATAGTGCCTTGAATTAAAATATTCATCTGAAACCTGTGATGGTAGTTTTTCAATTATACCCTCTACCCTCACCTGTCTTAATAAGGATTTCCAGTGAAAATTTAGACAAACATGTACATTAGAATAAATATCTTTACCCTTGTTGCTTTCATAATTGGTATAAAAAATGAAACCTTTTTCATTAAAGTCCTTTAAAAGCACCATTCTGGAATGTGGTTTATTATCTTGAGATACTGTAGATAAGCACATTGCATTTGGATCATTGATTTCTTTTTTTGAGGCAAGATCAAACCAATCTTTAAATTGAATAATTGGATTTAAATTTTTATCTAACATGGTATGTCTATTATATAAAGTTTAAATCAAAATGGATCTAAAAAACAAAAAAGGATTAATCATGGGCGTTGCTAATGATAAATCAATAGCTTGGGGCATAGCAAGACAATGTGCAAATTTTGGTGCAGAATTAGCTTTTACATATCAAAATGACCTTCTTTTAAAAAGAATTGAGCCACTAGCGAAATCAGTTAATTCTGATTTTTTAATACAATGTGATGTAAGCGAAGAAGGATCAACAGAAAAAGCATTTAAAAAAATTAAAGAAAAATGGGGTAAAATTGATTTTTTTGTCCACGCTGTAGCTTTTGCTGACAAAAATGAACTAAGAGGAAAATATGTCAATACATCGAAAGACAATTTTCTAAATAGTTTGAATATATCTTGCTACTCTTTTACTGAGTCTTGTAAATTCTGTTATGAACTAATGGAAGATGGAGGGAGCATACTAACTTTAACTTATTACGGAGCCGAACAAGTAATGCCGCATTATAATGTCATGGGGGTAGCTAAATCAGCGCTAGAAGCCTCTGTAAAATATTTATCAGTTGATATGGGAGATAAAAATATTCGGGTAAATGCAATCTCAGCAGGGCCTATTAAAACTTTGGCGGCATCAGGTATCGGTGATTTTCGATTTATTCTTAAATGGAATGAGCTTAATTCTCCATTAAAGAGAAATGTAACTCTTGAAGATGTAGGTAATACAGGAGCTTATTTACTTAGTGATTTATCATCTGGTGTAACTGGAGAAATTCATCATGTTGATTGTGGTTACCATACCGTTGGAATGGTTGCGGTCGATGAAGCAGAGGGCGTAGCCAATCTTTTGAATGAATTTAAAAATAAATAATACAGATAATGTCTCATAACTCATTTGGAAATCTTTTAAAATTCACGACATGGGGAGAAAGCCATGGTGAAGCTATAGGATGCGTAGTAGATGGCTATCCAGCTAATATCCCTATAGATTTAAAATTTATACAGTCCAGATTGGATTTAAGAAAACCAGGGCAATCAAAATTTACAACTCAAAGAAAAGAACAGGATTTAGTTAAGATTCTTTCAGGAGTCTTTAATGGCAAAAGTACAGGCTCCCCTATTTCATTTATTATTTATAACTCTGACCAAAGAAGCAAGGATTATTCAAAAATAAAAAATAAATTTAGACCAGGTCATGCAGACTTCACCTACCATATGAAATATAAGAATTTTGATTACAGAGGGGGTGGGAGATCTAGTGCAAGAGAAACCGCAATGAGAGTTGCGGCAGGAGCACTTTCAGAAATTCTACTTAATAAAATAATTAAAACTAAGATTAAAGTAAACAGTGCAGTAATTCAAATAGGAGAAAATAAAATTTCTAATAATAATTGGAATGAGAATTTTATCCTTAAAAATCCTTTTTTCTCTCCTGATAAATCGATAATCAAAACTTGGGAAGACTCTATCCTATATCACAGAAAAAAAGGGTCGTCCTTGGGAGCCATAATTGAAGTTAGAGTAAAAAACTGCCCCGTAGGTATTGGTGAACCTATTTATCAAAAACTAGACTCAGAATTATCAAAAGCTATCATGAGCATTAATGCCGTAAAGGGCATTGAGTTTGGTTCAGGATTTGGCTTAGTTGAATTAGATGGAACGAATGCCTCTGATCAGATGTCTTCAAAAAATAAAAAGATTTCATTTCATAGCAATCATGCTGGGGGCATCTTAGGAGGAATTTCATCTGGGCAAGATATTGTTTTTAGATACATAGTTAAGCCTACTAGCTCAGTATTATCTGAAAAAAATACAATTTCTAAAGATCTTAAAAATACAAAAATTAAAACTATTGGTCGTCATGACCCTTGTGTAGGAATAAGGGCAGTCCCCGTTGGAATAGCTATGACAAACTTTGTATTGGCAGACTTAATTTTGATGAATCAATCAAAATTATTTTAATATAGAAGATAGTTTTTTAATAATTTTTTCAGAAGAAATACCAGATTGATTATATTGATCATTGATATCTGACTGGTCAATAAAATCATCTTTCATAAAAAAATTTAAAACTTTTGGAGATCTTTCAAGAGTATTAATTAAAAAGTGATTAACTTGAGCTGAAAATCCTCCAATAGAATTTTCCTCAACAGTTATAAGAATATCATGGTTCTTTATTAGAGATTTAATTATTGAGGTATCTATGGGTTTAGCAAATCGCATATCAACAATAGTTGATTCAATTTTGAATTTTTTCAAAACTAAACTTGAAGTCTCTAATACTTGATTGAGCCTGGTACCTAAGTTTAAAAAAGCAATTTTATTTCCTTTTTTTACAATCTTTCCTTTACCAAGTTCGAGTTTTTGAAAAGGCTTTTTTTCATTATACTCTCCTACAAAGTCTCTTGGGTATCTTATAGCAGTTGGTTTATTATTAACTGACAATGAAAAATTAATCATATTTTTTAACTCCTCTCCTGAAGATGGGGCCATCACTATAAAATTAGGTAGGCAACTTAAATATGTTAAATCAAATGAACCAGCGTGTGTGGCGCCATCTGCACCCACAAATCCAGAGCGATCTATTAAAAAACGAACTGGTAATGATTGTAAAGCAATATCATGTATGACTTGATCGTAAGCCCTTTGGAGAAAGGTAGAATAAATTGCAACGAAGGGTTTTATAGATTCTGTAGCTAGACCACCTGCAAATGTGACAGCATGTTGCTCAGCTATCCCCACATCAAAAAATCTCTCTGGATAAATATTTTGAAATTTATCTAAACCTGTACCTGATGGCATTGCTGCAGTAATCGCAACTACCTTTTTGTCTTTTCTACCCATCTTGATTAAAGTGTCACTAACTACATTTGTGTATGTCTTATCCTTTGATTTATTTTGGATACCTGTTTTGATGTCAAAGCTGGAAACACCATGAAATTTATCTTTTGATGACTCAGCGGGAGCATACCCTTTTCCTTTTTCTGTAATTAAGTGAAGGAAAACAGGTCCATGCAATTCTTTTTCTTTATATTTTTGAAATAATTGTATTAAAAGCTCTAGGTTGTGCCCATCAACTGGTCCAATATAATTCAAACCAAGTTCTTCAAACAAAGTATTTCCTGTAAGATAGCCTTTGATATATCCCTCTGTTTTTTTTGCAAAGTCATTTACTTCGTTGGGAAGTTTTTTAGTAAAATTTTTGATTAAATCTCTGAAATTCTCATAAGTTTTGGAACTAAGTAAATTAACAAGATATTTACTCATAGCACCTACGGGTTGAGCTATTGACATTTCATTATCATTTAAAATGATTAATGAATTCTTATTAAGGTGACCGATGTTATTCAAACCTTCAAAAGCCATACCGGCGCTAATTGCTCCATCTCCTATGACACTTACCACATCAAAGCTTTTATTTAGCAGATCCCTGGCAGCTGTCACACCCAAATTAGCTGAAATAGAAGTAGAGCTATGTGCTGCACCAAAAGGATCATAAACACTCTCTGATCTTTTAGTGAAACCAGAAAGGCCATTTTTTTTTCTTAATGTGTGAATTTTATTTCTTCTTCCAGTTAAGATTTTATGAGGATAAGTTTGATGCCCAACATCCCATATAATTTTATCTTTAGGCGTATTAAAAACATAATGAAGAGCAACGGTTAATTCCACTACCCCTAAGCTAGCTCCTAAATGCCCGCCTGTTTTAGATACAGTATTAATTGTGTAATTTCTTAATTCATTATTTAAAGTTTGTAGATCTTTAAGTGATAAATTCTTTAGGTCTTTGGGGGATTTAATTTTTTTTAGAAAAGACATATTGATGGAAGACTATTTAAATTCTTCAGATGAAAGTTCTTTATTTGTTTTGATTATTTTATCTATTTTGAGCTTTGCAGACTTCAGCTTTTCTTCACAAAATTCCTTGAGTTCTATGCCCTCTTCAAATAACTGAATGCTATCTTCTAAAGGCGTTTCCTCACTCTCTAATAAGTGAGCAATTTCCTCTAATCGCTGTAGAGCAGTCTCAAAGTTTTTTTCATTTTTTTTATTCATTTGAATAATCTTGTAATACTTTTAAATGATTATTTAAACCATTATATAGACCTTTCATATCATAACCACCTTCTAAAACTGATATGACAGGAATATTATTAGCAAATTTTTCTAATACTTTTTGAGTTACCCAAAAAAAATCTTCATCATCTAAATTAATTGATGCCAAAGGATCAAGCTTATGAGCATCAAAACCTGCTGAAAAATATAAAAGGTCAAATTTTTCCTCTATTTTATCAATTATATGCTTAGAAAATAACTCTCGAAATAGTTCAGAGTTACAATTAGAAGGTAAGGGGCAGTTGAATATATTTCCCCTGCCCCTTTCAGAGATATCTCCGGTTCCAGGATAGTATGGAAATTGATGGCTAGAGGCATAGAAAATATTGGGATTATTTTCAAAGATATGTTGAGTTCCATTTCCATGATGCACATCAAAGTCTATAATCAGTATTTTTTTAAATCTCTGTGATCTAAGGGCATAATCAGCAGAAATAGCAACATTGTTAAAAACACCAAAGCCCATGGCTTTATTCATTTCAGCATGATGCCCTGGAGGGCGATGTGCACAAAAAAAAACTTTATTATTATGATTAGAAATTATCTGATCTACAGATTCAACGCTACCTCCAACTGCATAGAGATAGCTATTTAGACTTTGAGGGCAAGCTACAGTATCAGGATCAAAAAAAGAATACCCAGTAGCTGGAATATTATCAAAAATATAATCAACATAATTTTTATCGTGAACGTTATAAATTAATTCCTTAGAAGCCAGTGTAGGGGTAAGAATGTTATGATTGCTATATTTCTCAAAAATAAGTTTTTTTACTGTTTTAATTCTTTCAATTGACTCTGGATGCTGGCCTGTATCATGATTTAAATATTCATCAGTATAAAAAAAATTAATCATTTGATTACCTTAAATAAAAAATCAGATAACCATTTATAATTTTTTTCTTTATATTTTTTATGATCACTAAGTATCTTTCGTATATTATCTGTTCCTTGTTTTTTGAATGATAATTTAGAATACCAATATTCAATCATACTTTGATTGATCTCAGGATGAAATTGAAAGCCATAAATTTTTTTTGATTTAATTTTAAAAGCATCAATCTCAAAAATTCTTCCAAAGGCAAGTACATTCATATAAGGGTTAAAGCCTATCCCTTCATTATGAAATTGAAGCATTGATGAAACATTTGAGAAGAATTTCAAATCATTTTTAATTAATTTTCTATATCCAATTTCAACAAAATTATTTTTATTTTTATAAATCTTAGAACCATAAATCTTTGCAATTAATTGAGCCCCTAAACAAATTCCTATAATTAATTTATTGGAGGCAATAAGTTTTTTTAAAAAACTAAACTCACTATAAATAGTTTTGGAGCTACTATTTGCACTCATCTTACCCCCAAAAAATATATATGCTGAAAAACCTAATAAATCATTTGAATTGATAATATTTATATTTTTATAATAAATTGATGTTATTAAATATTTTTTAGTTAAGATTTTAGAGATAATTCCAAGATTACTTGTCTCATGATGTGTTATTAGAAGGACCTTCTTCATTTTTTAAAAAGTTAATAACAGTACCAAATATAAACGCATAAGAAAGCATTGATGAACCGCCATAGCTTATAAAGGGTAATGTCATTCCAGTAGGAGGTATTAAGTTAATTGATGAACCAATATTAATGAAAGCCTGAATACATAATATGAAACATAAACAAAATGTAGTATTTTCAATGAAAAGATTAGAAGAGCCACTATATGAATATTTAGCAATTATAAAAAATGCTGGATAAAGGAAAACAATAAATAAACCAAAAATTAGACCAAATTCTTCAATTAAAATTGCAAAAATAAAATCATTATGAGATTCGGGTATTGAATATTTTAATTGACCTTCCCCTAGGCCAACACCAAAAAGCCCTCCCTCTTTAATAGCAGATATGCTTTTTGAAACTTGTGTATTTTCACTAAATAAGAAATTATCCACTCTGGATTGGACATGATCAAATGAGAAATAGGCCGTTATAATAAAAATAATCCCAATTACAAATAATAAAAAAAGTAATTTCAAATTTTTAAAGTAAAGAATTAATAAAAGAGCAAATATGGAAAGGTATAATAACAATGTTCCAATATCAGGCTGTAATAACAAAAAAGATATAATAATCATCATTAAAAAAAAATTTATTAAAAAGTATAGAAGCTTATTTGTTTTAATATAAAGATAACAAAACCATGAAAACATACAAATTATGGGACCTTTGAGCAATTCAGAGGGTTGTACAGAAAAAAATTTAAAATTTAACCATCTAGTAGCACCTTTTACTTCATACCCTAATATAGGAACCAGTATTAATAAAATTAAAAAAAAAAGAGCTAATATGTTAAGTATTTTTCTAAGGTCATTTTTAGGAATGATTGTAAAAAGAAGTAAAATGATAAAAGAAATAATTAAGTAAAAAAAATGCTTAAATAAAAAGTTGATTGAATATTCAGAGCCAATAAGAGAATAAATAGTGAATAAACCTAAGAAACTAAGAATAAAAGGAATTACAAAAAGTTTTTTTGGAAGTTTATACCAATTTGACCCAAATAGACTTTGGTCATCTCTAAAAAGAATGCCTCTCATAATCTCAATTCTTTAATCAAATTATTAAAAGCAATACCTCGATCTATAAAATCTTTATATAAATCAAATGACTCTCCCCCGGGAGAAAATAAAATAGTATTAAATTTAAAATCTCTATTAATTATTTTAATAAACATTAATAAATTAGACAACGATTCAAAATTAAAACACCTACAATTATAAAAAATAATATTCTCTGATATCTTTTTTGCAAAAGGACCAAATATTAAGACTGTTGTATCTTTGATTATTTTTTTACAATCTTGTGGTTTTGGTCTACCTCCTAATATTAAAATTTTATTTTTGGAGCTAATAAGATTATTTTTCAAGATAGCATTTTCTAAATTTGTACACTT
>JACLAB010015811.1_pt1 | contig 60289 bp, 19 predicted proteins | sample 8027921 | NCBI WGS metagenome assembly JACLAB01 (sample SAMN15725117, study PRJNA655200) | protist metagenome | isolation source: fluorescence activated cell sorting (FACS) single amplified genomes of... | place: USA: West Boothbay Harbor, Gulf of Maine | collected 2000-07-19 | reverse complement strand
CGACGGATCGAACGCATCGCATTTTCCGGACATGTGTAGCGGAATATGACTACATGAGGAACGCCGCATGACCGATCCATGAAGACGCGAACGCGAAGAAAAAAATTGAGAACGCGCGGCAATAGATAAATGAATATTCGGGCCAAGCGAAGCGTTGGGATTAGTTACCTTGTGGAGAATAACATGCGCGCGGGTTGCGGTGAAGTCGTGCGCGAGCGCAACTCTGAAAAATAAGGAGAATACAATGAAAGCGAAGCGCACAAAATTGGCCGCATGCGCCGTCATAACTCGTGAGGACGAGAATAGACGGATCTAATCAGCAGTGTCACCTACACGTACACGTACAACAGTGTACGAAGCAGTTGGAAGGTACGAAAATATTACTTCCGGAAGTACTTTCGAAAGTACTTTCGTACGACGTTACCGCGTTGTACGTGTACAGCTGTACACGTATGATAGTGTACGCATATGTCTACGTGTACAACTTTATTTATACGTGTACGCACCACTTACGCACCTACAATAGATACGTATTCTATCTTCGTACGAAAGTACTTTCGTACGAAGGTACGAAAGTACTTTCGTACGAAGGTACGAAGGTACGTACTTTCGTACCTTCGTACTGTAAATATTCACTTGTGCCTTCACAATAAACGCGTACACATACTGTACAGTACGTGTACAGTACGTGTACAGCACGCAGTAGCTGTGTAGTGACCCCATAGGATAGAAGGTACAGCAGAGTGTACGTGTACCTTCGTTCCACTGAAAACTGCACCCCAAAACGATGGCTTTCTCGCCAGTCCAGGGCCGAAAGGAAACCACGTTTAATCGCGTCGTCGATGAACGTACGGTATGTTTACCGAAGTCAGAAACTCCGCATATTCCTTGCTTTATCAGAGTGACTTGACCGACGTCTCCCGCCTAACCCCTTGCAGAGAAACCTCCAGCGACCGTCCTCGGACTTGGTTAGCGCGAACCAGGTGGATCCAAAAGCTGACCTTGCTCGCGAGCGCACCTCCGCTACGTTTCCCAGCCGCGAACTCGCTGCCCTAATGCAAGGTGGAGAAGAAGAGCTCAAGCTTCGCGAGCGCATCGCCGATGCTGTGCGCACCGAACCGGTGTTCAGCAAGAAAGGCAAGTACTTCATGGAGCGTTCGGAGCTGTATCGCACGACGCTAGAAAAGTACCTCGCGTTGCCACGATTAGTGCGGAAGATGGGCGAGAAATCCCCAATCGCTGTTGGACGCATTATCCGAGAACTTATCGACGAGCCAGGAGGTCTAGACCTACACCTTGGCATGTTCATCCCAACGATACAAGGGCAAGGTGATGCAGAGCAACGTAAGTATTGGTTGCCCAAGTGCGCGCGGCTGCAGTGTGTGGGGACGTACGCCCAGACTGAACTAGGACATGGAACCTACATACGAGGTCTTGAAACGACGGCGACATACGATGCGGAAAAGGGTGCGTGCCCGATGTCAGTAGGTTTCACCGTTTCCTTGTTGTTCCCTAAACTATATTTTACAAGTATTACCCCCCGGTCGTCTCATACAGAGGAGTTCATTATCCACTCTCCCACGCTGACGTCCACAAAGTGGTGGCCCGGTGGAATGGGTAAGACAGCAACGCATGCCATAGTTATGGCCCGTCTTCTGACTAAAGGGAAAGACCACGGGCCGCACGCATTCGTTGTCCAGATACGCCGCAACGAAGATCATCAGGCAATGCCCGGGGTGGTGGTGGGTGACATGGGGCCCAAGATGGGATACAATGCCGTTGACAATGGGTTCTTGCGTTTCGACCACGTGAGAATATCACGACGCGCCATGTTAATGAAGCACAGCATTGTTGAGTCAGATGGAAGTTATCAACCACCTCCAGTTGCAAAGGCAAGTTACGGAACCATGGTATTTGTGCGGAGCGATATCGTGATGAATGCAGCTCTATACATGAAAAAAGCGGTGACTATCGCGACGCGGTACAATCTTGTGAGGAGACAGTCGAATCCGGGTAGTAAAAATTCCGGACAAGGCACCAGTACACCCGAGTTGGAACTTCAGGTGATCGATTACCAACACTCGCAGAGAACATTGTTTCCGATCTTAGCCAAGGCTTTTGCTTTCCACTGCACATCTGACTTTATGAGGCGGATGTATTTTAAGTATGAAAAGTTGTCAAGGGCAACAGGTGACTTTAGTAGCCTTCCTGAGCTACACGCTACATCGTCTGGGCTGAAAGCCTATTGTAGCTGGGCAACAAAAGACGCAATCGAGTTATGCCGGTTGAGCTGCGGTGGACAAGGCTTCATGGCTGTTTCTGGGTTTGGATCTACCTTTGGGAATTACGCTCCGAACGCGACATATGAGGGAGATAACAATGTGCTGTGCTTACAAACGGCTAGGTACTTACTCAAGGTGGCCAGGGCGGCTGCTGAGTTGGCCGCTTGTCGCCGTGGAATTTCAGGAGCAGAAAGCAGCGAAGTTGCTCCTACACACGCAACGTCAGGCAGTGCGCGCTATCTCCTAGAGGGCAGCGGCGGTGTCGAGCTTGGCTCGCGTCTAGGGCGAGCCGTCGGTCTCCGACACATCGGTGAACTGCTGCGAGCCTACGCTCATGCATCACGACGTCAAGTGCTCGAGCTTGCAAGACGGGCTGGAACGTCCAAACCTGATCATGCTATCAGTGTTGACATGGTTGCTTGGATCAAAGCTGCAAAGGCACACTGCGAGTATGTTGTCCTCCTCAACTTTGCCGACTCCGTCTCTGATGTGAAGTCGCGCGTCAGTGCCTCCACTGCGGTAGTTTTAGATCGACTTGTTGCTCTCCATGCACTTGCCACCATGGAAGACCGCATGGCAGACTTTATCGAAGATGGCTACCTGGCTGCCGAGCAAGCTGCAGCAGTTCGAGCCGAAGTTTTGTCTCTGTTGACAGAACTGCGACCAGATGCCGCTGCCTTGGTTGACTCCTTTGCGCTCGACGACTATTTTCTGAATTCAGCATTGGGGGCTCATGACGGGGATGTGTACCAGCGTCTATTTGATGAGGTTCAAGATGCACCGTTCAATGCGTCGCATGTTCCACCTGGGTACGCCGAGCTACTGCACGCTCGACTGGTTAAAGGTGCTGTTCGGTCTAAACTATGAGCGCAACAAAGTGCATGTTCCGTACAACTAACAACCTAGTAATCTTTCTTACGAAATGGTCCTGCCTTCATGTCCGCTGCTCTTTCGTTGACACTTCGTTGATATGATTCTCATCCCAGTAGTCTACCGCGAGGACTCTCCACTGCTTGGGCTTCAGCCATTCTCGAATGTTACTCCCCAAGTGTTCACGAGAGATGAGCACAACCACACGCTCATCCTCTGAGCACATGAGTTTCCCAGTCTCGTATCCAGCCACCGCACCAAAACGTGGAGCGAACTTGAGCGTCCTGGTCGTCTCCGCTTCGATCTCCTCCGTGAAAACGTATTCTGCTCCGTTCTCAAGATGCTTGTCTCGGCCTTTCTGCCACGATGCGCAGTGGAAGCTTCCTTCGTCGCGTGCCCCACTGAAAGACTTCGCGATGCACGCTAAAAATGTAACAAGATCGTTCTGTGCAATACTGGCGAACATCTGCAGGTATGACAGCGGATCTAGCCGCGTAGTAAGAACGTAAACAGGGTATAATTTTCAGCGCAGACCCGTGCTCGACGGAAAGGCACAAAAACGCACCCTCTCAGCTACCTCTCTAGGCTCGACACCGTCCGGAAGGAGACTAGGTGTCTGCGTCGCGTATGTTCTTGACATGGATCTCGACTCGATTGCTGTTCGAATCGGAGTGCGAGACGGAAACTTCGAGCCAGCACCCTCTCTTGGAGCACCTGGGTTCAATCTAATCTCACTCTCCAGCGGGACTACGCGTACACGTACACTACAGTACTAGCACTCTACTTCCGGAAGTACTACGAGTAGCTAGCTAGCTAGCTAGCCATATGTATTCTATCTACACATATCATACAATACAGTAGGGCATAATAATACTCTATTAATATCTATTTCTGGAAGTATCATTACTTTCGTGCTTTATTTCGTACTTCCGTATCTAACTATCTATCATACTACTTCCGTCCGTACAACTAACTACAACGTACGAAAGTACTTTCGTACGAAAGTACGAAAGTACGAAAGTACGTAGATATCTATCTTCATAGATAGAATACCTTCTTATTAAACAACTACGTACTAGCTACCTTACTTCTAGCTAGTAGCTACACTACACGTACGTGTAGATAGAATAGATCTACCTTCGTACTTTCGAAAGTACCTTCGTAGAAGGTATTCTATCATACTGTACGTATGATGCGAGATCATACGAGTACGTGTACTCGTAATCATAAATGCGCGTTTCCACACTGACCTATTTCAGATATTTACGCCGTCTCGATAGCCGACCGTCCCAATTACGCGCATGATATTGTCATGATCTTCTCTCAACCTCGACTTGCGAACTTGGGGTTAAATGAGCTCGGTCTCGATTACTCTCTTCCATATTCTTCTGTGGAGTTGTCAAGGAACGCAGACAAAGAGCCTCTGGCGCCGGCTTCTGTCCAACCACTTTTGGAGCGTCTGCACGATATTCTTCAGGCAACAGACGTCTCGTATATGTGAGTGCGATTGCCGTTTTTCATCCATGCAGATTGCTCTGTGTCGCACTCAAAAGTTCACGTAACCTAGATTTGTGACGCTGTTCGCAGATCAAGCACTCTACGCGTGTCTACGGGAGCATGCGGCCAAACGGAAATCAGCGGCACACTGAAATCCCAGTTTCGTGATATTCTCAGAGTGTCATGTGAGTATCATGCGATCACTACCTTGATATCCTCCGTCAAACGCCACTTACGGAATCGTCACCTTCTCTGAACAGCAAACCGTCCTTCAAGGAAAGCTAATCCTCCTCGACAAGTTTTACCTCTAAATCGGTTGCCTGTTCTAGATTCATTAAAGACTTTAGATCATGCGGTCAAGATCGAGGTATTGTGAATATTTGAGTTTCACAAGCCTTGACAACACCTCGGTACTCACCTCTCTACCCAACAGCTTGCCTCTTCGCGGGGAATATCCTTCACTAGAATGGTTGAGCGATCATGTGGGTCAGCAGAAAAGGATTCATTCCGTGAGTTCATATCATATTTCTTGGAAAGCTACTCACTTAAATATATCATTTCACCGAATGTATCTGTGCAGGAAGCTTCCAGAAGACTATCGAGAATATTTCTGAGAAATTTGATGGAGCTGCACTTTGCAATACACCTTCACAGTTTTCATCAGTTGAAAGACACTATCTGAGCTGTGAGGACTTGACCGACGTGGTTACACAAGCGAGAACGCTCGCCAATGATAAACAACTTTCCGACATTCCATCAACACTGTTATCACGTCTACTCACTGTGCTGAGTGCACACCTGAAACAAGCGAATGGCCTTCGTCTACATAGCAGTTCTGACGAGACAAGTATCGAAGCTCAAAATATTTTGGTTGGCCTAGATGCTGTTTCTATATCTTTACTTATCCTTGGAGCAGATGACATGCCGAAGGAGCTCTATCAGGAGGAATGGATCGACGAAATGGTGGATTATATCAGGTTTCATCTAGTCCACAACATATTCGTATTTTTTGATGCGGCACACTATCAAATTCACAGAGCTCATGAAGGAGTTGGCTTCTGTGAAGATGACATCTGCCAGGCAGCTCCCACTCAGAGGAAGAAAAGGCGAAAAAATGCGTCATTGTCTCGATGCCATCAAAAAGATATAGATTCTTCATCAAATAATAACATTCCAAAGGTGGTGTATTCCATCAGCTCGAAGCTTTCAATGCTCTTAGGTCAACTGGCTAACCTTTTGCTTGTTGTTCGTGTGCCGGATGCCATTACACTGCAGCTGACAAGCTTCGGATTATCTGTGTTCACGATTGATAATATATTTCTTCTACAAAATCAAGCCATTAAACTGGTTGTTGCCGCATTTAGAACCCAACCGAAGCTCCGTGGTGTGATCATGGATAACTTGATGCTGACGTTACTAAAAATGCCTTCAAGTGGTCGAGGCATCCGCAGGTATATGCTCCCTGACGATGAAACACCGTGCATACAGATGATTACAGCGGTACTGGCTTCATGTATTCAGAGCAGTGTAACATTTTCTGCTGGGCTTGCAGCAGGTGGAGATGAGCAACGCTCGATTTGTGAGACTGAAACAGTAGGATATGCACCAGCTTTCCACTGGAGTCATACCTTTTGGAAGGAGTTACTCAACAGCTGGCAGTCTGCAAAGGACCAAGAAATAGACATTAAAGGGTTAATCCAAAACCTCGTCACTGACTTACTGACGTTGCTTAAGTTTCCGGAATGGCCTGTAGCAAGTCTGCTGTTACTATGTCTGTGCTCCCAGCTACTGTCAAGCTGTGGAATTTGCTCTACTGAAATACGAATCAGAGAATTCGCTCTTGACCTCCTCGGGCAGATCTCAGCACGCTTAAAAAATGATTCGAAAACATGTGAGAGTGACAACATTCTCGGATATCTAGCAAGAAATACTAAGCAAAATATCAGCATGACTGGTGGACGTGGTTTTGCTTGGGCTGTTGATGCAGCCCGTGCAGATGTGGCCACAACTCTGGTTGCCTCAAACCATTGCGGAGTGCCAGTTGCTTTTAGCGAGGAAAGGTTTGTCCTCGAGGCCATACTTCTTCGTTATGTTCATATGCAGAGACCAAATGACCCGGTGCTAAATAGCTCAGAACAATCTGCTCTAACATTTCTTTTTGCCCAGCTTGCACGTGAGGCAGACCGCCATGGGACCGGGTTTCGTTCAGGAGTTCCTTGCCCTGGTGCTTATCGAGTGGCATATCAGAAATTGTATGAAGTCCTGAATTCATCAACTGAAGCTGATTTAAACAGAAGATCACGTGACAGTGATCCCATCCCACGCGCGATTGCGGTTCGTCTATTCCGTGCTTTTAGTCGACACCTTCCTCTCGCTCAGCAAGTGGACACTCTGTTTCGTCGACTGATTTGGGCTCTAGATGACTCGGCCATCACTGTGCGTGCAGCTGCAGTGCGTGCTATCGACAATGTTGTTTCTGCTGATCACCGGATTTTAGGAGTTGAACAAATACGGTCAGCGATAGAACGACGTATGACTGACAGTGGCACAATGGTGCGATCATCAATAGTCGATCTCCTTGGGAAACACATGCACAAGGCTGAGTTTGCAAACCAATACTATAAGTCGATCCTTGAACGCATATCTGATGTTGGCGTCAGTGTGCGCAAACGTGTGATTAATATCTTACACAGTTATCTTGAAACGCTTCCAAACATGAGTATCAGGATAGAAATATTGCGCACTCTCGCTTTTCGCATTTCAGATGACGATACTGGGGTCCAGGAGCTTGTTGTCCGAATTTTTCGAGGCTTATGGCTCTCACAACTACCCGCAAGTAATCATGTTTGTCAACTCACTGATGCAGAAACAACAGATTTTCTCTCTGAGCGTGCGGAACATTTTGTCAATGTGCTCTGGGATGTTTTCTGCAGTGTCAGTCGGACAGGACTCGCAAAACTTCCGCTTTTGCCCACCTTTCCCATCGTTGCAATACTTCGTCGTACCCTTTCCTCGTCTGAAGATGACGCAGCGACTTTGTGGAAAGGTGACAGGAAGGGAACAAAAGATTCAATCGACATAATTAGGGCGAACGATATGTGCAATTCAATCCTCAATGGGTTGCTTCTGCAAGAAGAATACGATGGCGGTCGCGAAGACGCTCTTGAAGTTCCATTTTTGATCGAAGATACTCAATTTGATCGACGGAGCTACACGCTGTCATTTCCCCGCGCAGTACGGTATGCCCTTGGTCTCCACGTGTTTTGTGTTGCTGATCGTAAGCTGCTTGTTGGTGATGTCAACCCGACAGCATTAGTCACTGCGTTACATCCTTATCTCAAGAGATGTGAGAATAATCCTGCTAATGCAATACAGCTGCAGTGTTGTTTATCAGTGATCGATGCAGTCGTGGAGGAAGTTGGCTGCCTTTCATTCTCTAGTGCATGTGAGTTGGAAAAGGACCTCCGCTGTCTCTTACTACGCAGCACGTATCATGGTGTGCTCTACTATGCTGCTCGCTGTATTTGCTCCACCTCCAAAATTGATAGTGGCACAGGTGCACTCCCTGGTGCTTTACAGATATGCTATCGTTTTGTAAAGATGTTGAATGAAGTATGCATAGAACGAGAACTATCCAACGGAGAGCATGCACATGTGGCACGCGCACTTTTTGTTCTCGGCCACCTGGCAAGATTCGGTGCTGAGACGTTTGAAAATTATGGCGATAGAGAAGTGTCCCCAACTCGTCTTCTGCACATATTTCGCAGTTTTCTGCAACGGACCAGTCGTCAAGAGTTTGACCTGAAGAAAAGCGCACTGCGGGCATGCGGTCTACTCTTCGTTTCTCGTCCCTGTTTGATGCTTTCGGCAAAAGGTGACTTTGGCAAGGGTTCCATGGATGGTATCATGTGTGCAGCTCTCAGTACGTCTGCAGAATGTGGTCTGAAGGAGCAGGCTCTTCTAAATCTAGAGGAGTATCTTCGAGAAGAGGAGTCCCGTGCACTGATACGTTTCCCAGTGCGTGGTGATCAGACGAGTCAGACAAAATATTTCAGCCATGATGATGTCTGTAATGACGGCTTGGTCAATCTTCATGGAGGCAAAACAGAAAACTTGCAAACAGTCAATGGTGAGTATGATAACAGTCTCGCAAATGGTGTTGCGCAGCGATATTGGTCCGACGTGATCGAACTTTCTACAGACCCTGAACCAAGTGTCCGCCTGAAGGCATTACACCTTGTTGAAATAGTGCTTCGTCAAGGTCTTGTCCACCCGATGTCTTGTTTTCCGCCGCTTATTGCATTGCAGATTGACCCTGTAGTTACCGTGCGGAAGCTTGCATTTCGGCTGCTGAAGCAACAAAGAGGCAAACACCCTGAATTTTTTGATCATCAATTAAATTTGGCGCTCGAGTTGTTATTCGACTACTGCAAGAGAATACGATCAGCTGTGAAGAGCATGGCAAAAGAGAGACAGCGGAATGTCGACCTGCTGGTGAGTGCCAATATTTGCTTTTCATTTTACTGTTTGTTCTCGAGTATCTTTCCTCTATTTGGTTTGTCGCCACGTGCAGCTACTCGAGCAAAATCCTCGAGGTCATGACTGCGTAACTTCTTTTCCCTGTCAGGTTCTCAGGGCTTCTAGTGCTGATGACATTAATACTGGCTTCATAAATTTGTACAAGCTGGTGAACACGTGTCGTGCTGCGCGCTTCAAGTTTCTTCATGCAGTGCTGCTTCGATACGAGAAGAAAGTCGTGAACTCTGAAATCACCTACGTGTGCTTCCTTGCGAGTGCTACTGCTGCGCTCCCTTTCACCATGAACGATGAGGTCTTATTTGTTATCTTTCATCTAAATCGTATCATATCGCTCCATGCATCAGCACTTCCAGAAACATTTCTGGATACTCTCAAGAAACCGTGGGATTCTGCTGGAGAGTTGATTCCAACTCACACTGCCTTATGTTTGTGCGAGAATTTCGACATTTCCTTTCTGCTTTCCATTATGATTTTGCTGAAACGTCACCTGAAGGAGCTGTACGACCTCACAGATGCTCGTTTGCGTGCGTATTCTCCTTCTGAGCCTCTCAAAACAGGAGAAACTCTTGTTAGAAGATCTGAAGTTGGCCAGCTCGACCTCTCTTGGGTAGATCCTGAGTCAGTAGAATCCCGTTTATGCTGTGCGCGACAGATTCAACTACTTTGCTCATTATTGCTAGATGATACGATCGATCATATCAGTGTATAAACAGATACGCGAGGTATTGAATTTAATTGAAAAGTTGTTTATACATTTTATATCCATATTTTCATTCCGGAAGTACCTTCGTACTTCCGTACATAATAGTCTATCTACCTTCGAAGGTAGCTAGCTTTATTGCTACCTTCGAAGGTACCTTCGGGTACTCTCGAAAGTACTTCCGTATTTAATATTTAATACGCGAAGGTATTTCGCGCGCGTGCAAATAACTGGATTTTATCATTATTATTCACTGCTAATAATTTACTGCTAATTTTACTGCTGAAAGTAACATAGCAGTTTAACTGCTAATAATTTGCTGCTAATAATTTTACTGCTAAAAGTAAATTAGCAGTAAATTAGCAGTTCCATTTTCATAGTGTATTACCTGCGTACGAAGGTAGCAGTACACGTACATGTAGTGGGACTTTTTTAGTACCTTCGTAGTTGCTAATAATTTAAATTAGCAATTTATTTCGTTTTCATACTGTTGTGATACTTCCGGAAGTACCTTCGAAGGTATGTACGTGTACTTCCAGAAGTACGGAAATACTTCCGAAGGTATTTCCGTACATGTATATATAGCTACATACGGAATGAAGGACCAATAATATATAGACCAATACAGTATAGACGGAATGAACGAAGAACCAATAATAAATAAAGTATACTGTACTGGACCTTCGTACATACGTGTACATCTATCTGTACAACGTACGAAGGCTCAGCTACGTGTACCATACATATTTGGGAGAAGGGATATCTTCTCACATCTAGGGGTCTTTCCGGATCTATGCACAAAAATTTCAGCCTAACAAATGCGTTTGGCGCCCCGTATGCAAAAACGCGCCACGGGACCTGACGATGAACTCTTCCGATGAAAACCACTTTTAAACCAGTACACGAACTTCCGTACTTGGCAGACTAAATACCCTGACCCGCCCCTTCTCCCAACCATCGACGGCGAAGCCGGAGGCTCTAATTTTAGCGCCTGGATTTTGAAAGTGCTGCGGCGCACGTAGGCCTACTGTAAGTCTCGGGCTTCTCACGGTTCAAAATAGCGCGCGCGAAAACTTTCTTCGGCTCCCGAAGCGCGCCGAAGAAGTCACTTTCAAAAGTGTACGTCGTAGGACCTTGTGATTACTTTCGGAACGTAGAGTTTACCTTACCAATATTTAAATTTACAAGGTGGTAAACCACTCCACTATCAAATCAAGCTGTCGTGTGCGCGAACGTCCGAACATTCCCGGTCTTCATCGAGTCCTCTCGATTCAGTACCCACACCTGTGTCCTGCCTCCCAAGTCGCCTGCAGCAAAGTAGGCCTTCCCGTTGTCGGCACAGACCGTCGGCGGCTCCAGCGCAGCACAACAAAGCACAGGTCCAGCTTCACGCGATGATCCATATCCATCAAATCGGCGCGTGTGTAAAGCTCGATGATAAGAATAGTCGAACACGCGTACGGTGCGGTCGGTTGAGGCGGTCACAACAACGCAGGGTGCCAGACTGTTGACGCAACCACCGCTACCAGCGCACTTGTCCGCCTTTGGGGTAGTGAAGCGGTGGCGACCTTGTAAACTGGTTTCGTCGAATGTCGAGCAGCCACTGGCAGCCCCTATGCGTCCATCGTTATTGCCGATAACCGGTAGTGGTAGAAATACACACCCATTAACAGACATGTCATGATCTCTCCATTCCTGTAGTACCTTCCCCGTGCGCCGATCCCAGAAACGAACCTCCGACCCACCGCTGCCCTCGAAGCCGTTGCTGCAACTCAAGATATATCTACCGCATGGAGAAACGTCAATGCACTGGGGAATATTCACGTGACCCTCTAAGGTCTGACAAGGCCCAGATGAGAAGTCACGAACGTCCCATGTGCGGATTTTCAAGTCCTCACTCGATTGTACAACTGTGCATTCACCTGGACACCTTCGCAAGCTTGTTACCACATTGCGGGACACAGCTGCCATTTGCACGCATTTAGCGGTATGCAAATCCCAGTGCCGTAAGGTGTAGTCTCTTGATCCACTGCACGCCGCGCTAAGCTCCTCTAACCCGTCAAGCCCGGTGACGGTTAAGGTATGTCCACAAAGTGTAAGCGCGGGCGTGTCGTCGTCAAATGAAGGCCAGGCGCGGACAACGCCGTCGCGGCATCCCGTGAGGACGCGACCTGCGAGCGGAAGGTGCGCAACGCGCGTGACAGGTCCGGGGTGCTCGCTCCACCGGTGCGTCACCACGTCGCCGGCGTCGCCATCGACGCACCACTGCCACATCGCCGCGGATCCATCGTGCCCGCCAGTGATCAAGACGCCAGGGCCACCGCTGCAAATGGAGCTCACGCTGTTACCACCGTGCGCAGGTGGTAAAGCACGGCCGCCGATGCTGCCAATACGAGATGCACAGCTAGCGTCGGAGGCTTGCAGGCAGCACGCATTACCCATAAAACTGTCGAAAGTACTGTACCACCTCATTGTACACTACACGTACACGTACTTTCGAAAGTACTTTCGTACTTTATTTACTGTATGTATGTACGTACAAGAAATGATATTGATGAGCTCTATCCGTACGTATGTAGCTATGTACAACGTTGTACACGTGCACGTACGTGTAGCCCTAGTTGTACAGTATGAGCGAGTGTTGATGAACGAACCCGTAAAAATAGCTACGTGTACATGTACCTTCGAGGTAGTTGTACACGTACGTGTACGTGTAGTTGTACAGTACTTTCGTACTTTCGTACAAAAGTAATAAACGTACGTACGTAGTGGAAATACGTAGTGTACTCCTCCGTACTTCCGGAAATACGAAAGTACTTTCGTACTAATAAAGTACGAAAGTACCTTCGAAGGTACAGTACAGTAAGTTACTTTCGTACGAAAGTACTTTCGTATGATACTTTCGTACTTTCGTACTACTTTCGTACAAGATACTACTGCAGTATCGATCATATTCTATCCGAAGTAATGATAGAATACAGCAGGCACGCATACACGTGTACAGCTGTAATGTTGTACACGTACAGTACGTATTCTATGTGTACGTGTACACGCACGTATTCTGCCGTACAAATATTATTACACGTAGCGTTTTTTTAGTAAGATTGATACTGTACTTTCGAAAGTACTTTCGTACGTGTGAGAAGGAGAAAAGAACGAACGTTTTTAATAGAGTCCATGTACAAGGCAGAGAAACGCGATATGCGACTTCCGAAAGCGAGAGTATTTCCGATTGATTGTCAGAGTCACGCCGATACTTCGCCACGAATCCGTGAAACGAGGAAGTCTCAGTATGGAGTTGCCAGAGACCCTTCTTTTCTTTCACCTGAAAATTGGGCGGCGGCGCCCTTTGAGACTAGGGGTTTGTTAGAACTGGTTGCGTCTTGTCGCTCTTTAAAAGGGGTTGCTCCCTCATTATTCTCGTTTTATGCTGGTCGTATGGATGTTGAACAAATTTGGATGCAAATAGATGTGCAAATCGCACCTGTATTGTGCAAAGTTGGTTTAACTATGGAGGAGCTGGACCTGTTCGGTGAGGAAGTTGAAAGCACTGACAAAGATGTGGGCAAAAAATCGTTGATTTCAGAAAGCCTTGAAACGAATCAGAAAACGAGTCAACATCAAGAATTCCAGAAATTAGACAGCTGTGACGTTTCGAGCATGTCTTACAGAGATATTCCCAAGGAAGATAGGAGTAGCCATGTTAACGGAAAATGTGTTGAGAATTCAAAAGGTAGAAACTTTTTCAGCCTGCACGACATGACAAATTTCGTGTTGGATGCAGAATCTCAGGAAAAAGACGATGACAAGATGTTAGTTTCGGAACAGCATGTCCCCATGGACGAATCTGAACACGCTCCGGACTCGCTTATTTTCCTGAGTGAGCAGGTGCGTCATGTTGCTGAGCTGAAAAGGGTAAGCGTATCGAGGGTGGATAACGATATTATGTATGAAGACCTTTTCCTGCACGAAAATAAAGCGTATGTATCATCGACGAGAACATTTGAGGGGGATGATATAAAATGTGGTCCTATAGAACGAGTTACAGACAGTAAACCTGTCACTGACAGCTTTCCGAAGGTAGCCCATTCATTAAACGGAATAAATGGTGAGAACTCAACTGTTCATATTGCACAAAAGTTCGTATCAAAATATGATGGAGACCAGGAAAAGCTCGCCACTCGTATTATTGAACTGGAACAGGAGTGCGTGCAACCGGATTCTTGGGTCTTGCGTGGTGAAGCGCGAGCTGATAATCGGCAAAAGGGCAGTGCCTTGGAAAACGAAATCGAGTTCGACTACTTGAGTGCGCCAAAGCCAGTAGACGATGAAGCACTTACGGCCAGGCTCGACGGTCTTATCAAGTCACGCATCATGAACCAGATTTTTGATGATTTGAATACAATGGAGAAGCTCGAGGAAGGGAGCTCAATGTACAACTCTGCGCAAGATCTTGATGACACAAAATCTAGGAAGGGCCTCGGAGAAGTTTATGCCAATAAATTTACCACACAAACGTCGGCTGCACAATGCAAAGAGTTTTCTCTGCTGGCTGGATCGGGGCGTGCGGTGGAGGCCCGTTACCTTTATAAAGTTGTTGGGGAGCAACTTGATAAGTTAGGTCATTACCACTTTTCTGGTAAGCAATTGCTTGATTCTTCAGGAACTGCAGGGCAGATAAATGCTTTTCTTCAACTTGGAGGTTTTACTCCTGTAGTTCACCAAAACGCAGATGGACGAGGTGCAAAATATAATTCCCGACGGCAAAAGGAGGACCGTATAAAAGCTAACATGCATGGTCATATAAAAACTCGAGATGAGTTAGAAACAGGCGAAAAAAGTGCAACTCGAAATAAATTGAAGCGTAAACATAGGGCTCGCATGCAAGAAGAGGAGCACACCGCTGCCCGATTTGTCCGCAAAACAGATACGTCAAAAAGTTCTATGTATACGAATAATATTAGAGGTACACTACGGAAAGTAGGCGAGACACTGTCAGACTATTCCAAATCTTCCAAGGTGTTTCTTTCACTGCAGGAGAAAAAAGATGTGTGTGCCAGCTAGCTAGGTACCGTTGTACTGCAGTGATACTTTAAAACACTTCCTCGAAGGTAGCCGTGTATTTGTTATGAACCTTCGTACGAAGGTACCTTCAAAGGTCGTGATAGGTCTGATTTATCGTGTTAATCCAGAAAATAAGAACTTCTCATCAGATGTAGGTACTTATCGAGTATCCGGTTCGCTGTCCGCGACCAGCGTATGCCTAGAGCCTAGCAAAGAGCGCGAACCACTCATAGCTTCTACCTGGGCAGCCCTCAGCGCAGATTTATAGTCACCGCGCCGAATGTACAGCAGCCGGCAGGAACCCTGAGGAGTTGCTCTAAAGTCAGGAATGAAAACATCGGAGACCAGTGCTTTCTGACCAATGTAGCACCAGGGCCCGAGCTCAGACACAAAGTCATCAGACCCCGCATGCACCAAAACTTTTCCCTGAAGTATAAGCGTGAAATAGTCGCAGGATGAACCCTTTCTATACAGAGGGGGGAGCTCTGGAATTTCATCAGTATTGCATCCATCCTCCAAACAAACAGAGAATCCTTCGAGACCGGCAGAAATACCACCAGCAGAGGTGGGCAAAGAGCGTGCAGATCGAGTCATGGCTGGTGAACCTGATGCAACAAGTTCGTTCCTTTTACTCTTTTCTTCACCCAACGAAGCAGCCTTGCATCCATAGTTCAACTCATTGCCATCACATTCTTCAACCTGAGAAGCCATGATGAGGTTCTTCAGCACGCCTCCGAAACGAGCCAGCTTTTTAAATTCTGCAACATTTAATGACAAAAAAGCGGTGATTGCAGCTGTCTCTGATTCGCTAAGCTTTGTATAGTCCCGTATTTTATGTTCGAACAAAGTCAAGAAATTTGTGGGGTCAGGCCGCTGGTTATTGCCACGGCCTCTAACTACCGTCTCTGTTTTATTTACATCCACAAAGTTGTCAGTTTCGTCCACTATTTCGTCTTTTATAACTGCCTCGAGCACATCCTCAAGCGAAATGACTCCAGTGACTATGCGTCGACTATTTGTATGTGTGTTCGTCAGAGTATAATTGCTAAAAGGCTTATTTGTACCAACTTCTTGTAAGATTCCAACGTCACCATCCAGCTTAATATCACTATCATTACCAATCTCGCCATACGCGACAAGTAGGTGTAAGAAGCTACTTTTAAATTCGCGGAAAACTTTGTCGAGAGATGTATTATCGGGAACGCCTCTTACGAATCCTCCTTCACGGTTGCCGTGGAAGCTAATAACTGCAGCGATCTCAACTTCATCATCAGGGTCAATAAGGATGAGGTCTTTTGTAAATAAAATACCCACAATGTTCTGCCTGTCATTCTCGTACACTGGAATTCGGGTAAAACCACTCTTATAAATATCGATGAGAACTTGAAAGGTAAGCCTAGTATGCGACTCTACCATAAAAACCTTATCAAGAGTTGTCATCACATCGGCGACCTTTTTGTCTTTGTACTCAAGCGCACCAGTTAATAGGTTACCATCCTCTCTATTTAAGCCGGACTCTTCTTGGGCATCCGGGTTCTCGACATGAATCCGAATAAGCTTGTTGAGCTCAGCGGCAGAGTAAACTTGCCCAATGTCGCGGCCAAGAACTCGATCGAGAATCATGCTGATGGGCCAAGCTACAACGTACATGAGTACAATAAAAATCTTTACAATCCAAACAGTGTTAGCGCCGATAAAAAGTCCATGTCTCGAGCACGCGGCCTGAGGGATAATCTCTCCAACCACTACAATCGACAAAGTCGACAGGGCAAGGCCTACTAGCCCGTCCGTCAAATTGGCCATTAGGATTGCTATCAGAGCTGCAGAAAGAAAGTAACAGTTGAGGCACAAAAAAACAGGGTTAACGTGAGACACAGATGTTTTGGAAAGCCAAAAAGTTCTCACTTTAGAGACTTACCATTTACCATCGTATTTCCAAGTAGCAATGTGCACAAAAGCAAGTTCCCCTTCGAGCGTATAGGAATTATCTTCTTTGCATATTCACGCTCTTGTTCGTCACCACCTTCAGCTAAGATTTCTAACGAAACCATGTCCAGGCTCATTAGGCCGAGGGTGAGGCCGCTGAAGAGGCCAGAAAGCAGCAAGAGTAAACATGCAACGAGAATATTTACGGTTGTATTTGATGATGTCGTGGTATCAGTTTCCTCGACTACCCAGCCGGCACTGCAAGCAGAAGAAGAAGTATGAATTCAGAAATAGCACGCCGTATTTGTATTCACCTACCTCGTGTAACACTGATTTGAGCATGTCAGATCGACAGCACTGCCAGAAAAACAGGAAAGCAGGCAAGTTTCGCTCATGGCCAGGATGGTCGTCGGTGCTGGCGGACGGGAGCTACTTGTTCCAGTCTTGTTGCCAAGCGCGTTGAAGAAGTTACCGATGGTACAACTACACGTACACGTAATCAGATCTACACACGTACACGTACACGTACTGTACACGTACACGTACACGTACTGTACATGTACACGTACTGTACACTAACGTTGCACAACGAGCTGAGTATTCGGAACGGGGGTTATTTGTGTTGTACACGTACGTGTACTGTACGTGTACGCGTCACAGCTAGTGAGCGTGAAGAAGATGCAGATGTCCTCCTCCGGGAGCGCCGCAGCAACGTCGAAGTAGCGGATTCCAACCTCTTTTACGCTCGCGACCTTGCCGCCTCGTCGGATGAGATGAACTACCCCCTGGATGGTGCCGTCGGAGGACTCCAAGGGATGCCTCGCGAGTTTTTTCAGCGACTCCCGGTCGTTTTTTCTTGCTAGCCAGGTTGCTACCTGATGTTCACAAACTTCACATGTTTTGCCCGGATGGGTTAGAACTCAGTTTTTGTGTACAGTTGTACAGTACACGTACTGTAAGTTGTTACCTCCGAAGGTACTGTACAGTACACGTAAAATAAAATCTCCACGTACAAAGTACGAAAGTACGAAAGTACAACGTTGTACACGTGTACGTGTACACGTAGGACTCACGTAGGGCTACATGTACATTGTCTAATTCTTCTCTCATACAAATATCACTCAAATATCTACCTTCGAAGGTACTTTCGAAAGTATGTTCGTTGTTGTATCAAGAAGATACTCTAGACTACCCCCACTCTCAACTGCGTTTTCTACCCCCACTTCGACATGGACCGCGCCCTGCCGCACTAAGTTGACTTTTATAATATGGAGATTAAGTTAGTTGTTTTAGAATACTCATCATGTAGTTGTACACGTACGTGTGTAGGGTAGTCATTGCACGTACGGAAGTATTCTATTTTCGAAAGTACGAAAGTACTTTCGAAAGTACTTTCGTACTTTCGAAAGTAGAGTACAGTACATGTACACGTACGTTGTACACTACAAATACACGTAAATCTATCTTGGTACCTTCGTACATATTTCCGGTACTGTACACGTACAGTACGTGTACAGAACTATTTTCGAAAGTACACGTACGAAAGTACTTTCGTACTTTCGAAAGTACGAAGGTACGAAAGTACACGTACGTGTACAGTACGCGAAGGTACATAGCTACATACAGTACGAAAGTACGAAGGTACGAAGATAAATACTTTCGAAAGTATCTACACGTACGTGAAGGTAGCTAACTAGCTATCTACCTTGAAGGTATGACAGAGCAGGCCAAAGTACGTGTAGTTATTAATAACTCGAGCATAGCGTACTTATTTAAAAATAACTTCCGAAATAACTTCAGGGCCTCCGCGCGCATGCGCCTCCGGCCCTGCCGGCGGCCTAACGGGCATGAAAGGACACCCCGCGGCCCGCCAACAAGTCGGGTGGGCGCGAATGGAACTGTTCCTATATGGCGCGGGCATTCTCACAGCACTGATCACTCAATACTCGTCAGACAAGCGACGATGCCAATAAATGTGGGCCCAACGCTTCTTTCGAGGTGAAGATGCCCACCTAGCGCCATGGTGTTGTACACAGATATTCCTTTGTGTCAGAGACAAGCGAACACTTTATTATTTTTCAGTTTAGGGTTGTCCGCAAGATGCATCGCGCAGAAAATAGTCTAGTTGTCGTCAGTAATTTCTTTCGGATCTTTTTTAGCGCCGCACTCTCTGGTCCACAAATGTTTGACGTCGGGGTGGGATTGGTTAACGCGTTCAATATGATATCAGCGCGAGGTTTTTGAGGTTCACCAGTCTTGACTTCTTTGATCGTGTTCGCAGAGAAGACCGGCTTGTTGAATACCTTGTTGTCGAGGGTGTGCCTTTCGAACACGCTCACGTTCGGCGCTTTAGAAGCGGCATTGAGACAACGTTCCCACGTGTTCGACACCGGAGGTGTCTCTTCGTCGGCGTCCTGGTCCAGGGCATGTCGGGTTTCAGTCGTTTCTTCTTCCGGCTCAGCCAGCGCGGCGCATCACGAGCCGCGCGCGCGACAGGTAGTTATTTCGGAAGTTATTTTTAAATAAGTACGCTCGAGTTAATAACTACTTTGGCCTGCTTTGTCATACCTTCGCACGCGAAGGTGTCTTCGTACACGTACACTTGTACAACTATGTTTATGTACACGTACGAAAGTACTTTCGTACTTTCGTACAACGTACGAAGGTAGTACTGTAGTACTTCCAGTACGAAAGTACCTTCGTACTTTCGTACTTCCGTGCGTACACGTACACGTACTACCTTCGGTACCTTCCGAAGGTATCTATTTTCGTATGAGAGAAATACTTTCAAAGTACTTTCGTACATTCGTACAATTCTGGAAGTACACACACGTTTATACGTACACGTTATGTAGCTAGCACTGCTCTAGCTATGATACGACGTCACTGTAGCCCTACAGTAACGGTGTACAACGCATAGGTAACAATGTTGTACACGTACGTGTACTGTACGTGTACACGTAGCAGTCACGTACCTGTAAGATAGTAGACAGCTAGACACGTCGTTGTGGTCGGGCAGTTCTAAAACTCGCGAAGCAAGCCATGCAATCGTGGATCTCGAAGCATAAACCAAGGTAATCCTCGTGACAACCCACTGTCTCCTTCGGATTGATCGTGTGCGCGAGCCGCAATCTTTACTTCTTTTTTCTTGAGTGGCTTTTTTCGAAGCTCATACTTAAACTAACGGACTAAGGACGTGGTTATAGGAATGAGTCAGACATAGTTGTTGCGAAAAAGAAATTGGATTCCCTGCGGGAGTGGCTGTGGAACTGTCGACAACCCGATGCTCCTCAGGTATTACTTATGGTAGGTCCAGCCGGCAGCGGCAAGTCTGCTGCGTTGCGTCTTGTTGCTGCAGAGGCTGAAATCAAGATTAGGGAATGGAATGCACCCGTGCCAATGTTGTGGAAGGAATTCAAACACATGAGTGCACTGGACACCAATTATAGCTCAAAGGTAGATGATTTTGGGTCATTTGTGGCGCGAGCATCTAAATATTCTCTTCTGAAACTCGAGGCTTCACAGATTTCACCTTCGTCAATCCCTTTTATGTCGTTGAACAGTGAGAAAGAACATAGAAGACACGAAACAGACGTTATTTTGCTGGTTGAAGATGTTCCTCTTCGCGGCAGCAAAGAGCAGCAGCAACATGTGCTTGATCTTTTGCAGCGTTTAACAAGAGAGAGCCGCACTCCAACAGCCATAGTTTTCAGCGAGGAAGATTTAGGATCTAGAATAGGTGAACTGCAAGACTATTCTATAGGTATCAGTACTGTAATCCGTGTTATGGTAAGTGCAGGTGCTCGGTACTTGTCCTTCAACTCTAGCACCGTGACACGTTTGGTGAAAGCGCTTACGTCAATCGCACACGCTGAACGGCTTACCTTTAGTCCTGTTGAACTGATGGAGATAGCAATTGCGTCGAAAGGGGATGTGCGGTGTGCGATCACAAGCCTACAGCTTCTTGCGTGTGGAGTGAAAGGTGTCAGCGTGCAGTCAAAGGAAAGCCACTTTGCGCTAGCAGATATGAACCGGATGAAGATCAAAGCATGCGCATCATTAGCAGGTGATGATGATATACGGAGCGTAAGGTTATTAGAATGCAGAGACAACTTGAAGGTGTCTGAAAAAGGAAACTTTTGTCGAGATCATGCTCTGTCAGCTTTTCATGCTCTTGGTAAGGTTTTGTACAATAAACGTTGCTTGCCAGTGACAAAGGCATCGATGTCTGAGGCGCCAACGAATTTCTCGGATAACTCCTTCGACAAAAAATTGAAGTCAAAGAGAATTAAGTTTGATGGATTTGCTGAAGGCATGTTTAGTCTCGTGTCTACAAAAGAAAGCACTTCTTGCATCTTGCAGTTCGGAAACGATGTTGGCCCGTTTTGTGTCCACCCTCAACTACAACGTCACCCTCTGTCGAACGATCCTGAGTGGATCCTTTTCAAGTCTAAGTTGAATGCAGTGGCAGCAACATCTTTTCTTTATGAGAATTTCTTGGACTTCTTACCAAATGAAGCTGTGAAGGATGCAGCCTTGGGTATTAGATATCTTTCCGATGCTGTCATTCTACTGAAGAGAACTAACGAAGGACTTGGTGGCCATGATCGCGGCGGCTTAAGCTCCCATATTCAATTCGATAGAGGTGATAGTCCGACTGCTCCAACATCTGTACGAGAGCTTGCAGCTGGTTCAGTGTCGACTCGCGGCGTCTTTTTTGCTCCTTCATCCACACACGCAACCCCTCGGCGCTGGCACCAGCTCAGAGCCCCGCAGGGCGTTAAGGCGACACGTGTCACTGCTTCAAATATGCAAGAGTTGCGTGCTTTTATTGCTGAAGATTTCTCTATCAGTTCTAATCTTGCTGCTGCAGTGGAGACACTTCCTATGCTTCGTGTCATTGCTCTATGCACTCCAAAGGAAACCATGAGAGTGCCGTATCTTCCATTTCGATGGACAAATTTCGATGATGAACAGTGCTCAGCCAGGCGTGATAGAGAGTATCCCGCATCAGCACGCCATGCTTCTTGGTCTGGTGAGGTGGTCAGCAAAGAGGCATACAGCTGGCACAACACCTCCGGTATAGTGTACAGAAGCTCTCGGGCAGAACCTTTTTTAAATGATGACTCTTCCCAACAGGTTCGTATAAACATTACTTTGCAAAACATTGTCGCTTCAACTGGGGAACGAGACGATATAGAAGATTGCTGACATGAATGGCATTGAACTCCGTTCAGCAGTACGCGTTATTTTCTTTCAAAAATGATGAGTAGCCAGACTTTCTGATCAAAAGCACATATCACCTACTGCTTGGCACAAAATAGTCTAGTTTTATGTAGCGCAATAGAATGATATTCTTACATGAGCACCTGTCCAGGGACAGACTCTCTAGCTCGAGAAATTTATACTCGAGGAATTTCTCTTGTAGTTCAATCTATAAAATGCAAATGCACCTGAAAAATGTAGATATCATGCTCTTCCTGTTCAGCTCTCCACATGAGACGTTTATTCTTGGGTGACAAAGCACTACACTTTTCCAAACTTTTCTTCTAACCACTCACTTGTTATGCTCTTCGGACGCTCAATCGCAAGTCCTATGGCACGGCTTAAGGTGAGTTGTGAAAGCACTCCTAAAGCACGGCTCACGCCAAACATGACTGTATAAAAGTTCTCCTCTGTGATTCCGTAGTATTGAAGGAGAACACCAGAATGGGCATCAACATTTGGCCAGGGGTTACGCACTTTGCCTGTCTCACTTAAGATTGTCGGCACTATCTCATACAGTTTGCTGACAAGTTTGAATTTAGGATAGTCAGGGAGGTGCTTCATAGCGAACTCGCGTTGACACGTGTAACGTGGGTCTGTTTTGCGCAGTACAGCGTGGCCGTAGCCAGGTATGACGCGGCCTGAATTGAGAGTTGAATGCACCAGTTCGGAAATCTTTTCACTGGATAAATCATCTCCGAGTTCATTCTCGACAATATTGAGCCATTTGAGCACCTCCTGATTTGCGAGGCCATGTAAAGGACCGGCGAGTCCGTTCATCCCTGCCGCAAGAGAACAGAAAGGATCTGAAAGCGCTGAGCCAACCAAGTGCGTTGCGTGCGCGCTCACGTTGCCTCCCTCGTGATCGCTATGGATAGTCATATAAAGTCGCATGAGTTCTTTAGTGCCTTCGTCCCCGTAGCCCATCATGTGGGCAAAGTTACCAGCCCAGTCTAATGCCGGGTCTGGCGAAATGATTTTGCCATCTTTGAAGGAGCGGCGATAGATTGCAGCTGCAGTGGCAGGAAGCTTGGCAACGCAATCAAGAGTGTCCTCGAACACAGGGTCCCAGTATTCAGACTTGTGCATCCCTGACAAGTATGCTGCTGCAAATTTAGACTCAGTTTGCATGGCCATAATAGCGCAGGTAAACTGCGTCATGGGGTGAGCTTTGGCTGGGAGTGCATCCAGGACACGGAGGACGTGTTCAGGGAGTTCAGCACGGCTGCTAAGTTCTGCAGATAGGCTGTCTACTTGCGCCTTCGAGGGCAATTCACCAGTAAGAAGAAGCCATAGTATACCTTCAGGTAGGGGTTCGCCATTCGGCTTCGCAGTGGGTAATTTTTTCTGGAGCTCAGGGATGGTATAACCTCGGAAGCGAATGCCATTTTCAGAGTCGAGCAGTGAGGTTTCCCACAGCATGGATTTAAGGCCTCGCATGCCTCCCAGTGCCATGTTCACAGTTACCTCACCCATAATTTTATCACCGTGGCTCGCCTTTATCTTGTGCATACGCTCCCGCATGGCTGGAATCGCCGCAGCTAGGGTAGTCTTTAGATCAGTTGAGTACCTTCTTCCGCCGGAAAGACCGAACGACAAAACGGCAACGGACTTGGCCGTCGCAGCAATATGGGTTCGTGACACTGAAGCTGACGAGGTTGTCGCCAAGTTTGAAACGGTGCGAGCAATACTGCGAAGTGCGCTGACACTGGGCATGGTCTATGTGAATTTTATCTTCGTTTACGCTAGGAAGCGAGCACGCCTGTGCACGAGTTTCAAAGCGTGGGAAAAGAGTAATAGCCCTTTTTTAGCACACTGTGTGTGCCCTTCCCTGCTGCCTTAAGCAAAATATGATACTGTAGTACTTTCGTACTTTCGAAAGTACTTTCGTAGTTTACAGCCTGTACAGGTGTACGAAAGTACAGCGTACAGCTGTACACGCACCGCGTTGTACAGCTTTACAATAACAGGTAGGCCGTTCGTGTACAACTACAGTACTTGTACAACGTTGTATTATTGTACAGTACGAAGGTAACTTCGAAGGTAAAGAACATAAAACTCTCGAAAGTACACGTACGAAAGTACAACTACTTTCGTACTTTCAAAAGTACACGTACTTTCGTACGAAAGTACGAAAGTACTTTCAAAGTACTTTCGTACGAAAGTACTTTCGAAAGTACGAAAGTATCATACTGTACGAAGGTACGAAGGTACGAAGGTACTTTCGTACAATTATCTTCGCAGGTACGAAAGTACTTTCGTACCTTCGTACAACGGTGTACAGTGTACAGCTGTACACGTACGTTGTAGTTGTACTTCCGGAAGTGAACATAAATGTACTGTACGTGTACGTGTACTGTAGAATATGTGTACTGTACACGTAGAATATCTCGAACAATACAAGTACATTAAAGATAAAGGTACACGTACACTACGTGTAGTCGTGTACGTGTACGTGTACACTACACGTACACGTAGTCAAGATACCTTCGTACGTATCATAATTCGAAAAAAACCAGCAAAAAAACGTATCTATACTCGTGACCAAAAACATGTGCAAAAGTGTACGCGCGAGCACCCGCGCGCGGAACCTATCTCCTCCGCGCGCGATGCACGTCTTCGCGCGAAACTTTGCACGATGACAGTTCTAAGGCATGCGCACAGCTCCGAGCCGGGGTTTTTCGACTTTCGCGCGCGTCGCGAAGATATCGTAGATCTTGCCCGAAATCGCGATTCGCGACGTTCGCGTACCCCTCTCGCGGCAGAGAGCATGAACGCGAAATCCACGGCTCGGCAAGTTCGGCGTTGATGCCTGGAACGCGATGGTGCAAAACAAAATCCGCCGCGATCCCATTCGAGGAAGGAGATAGGTTCCGCGCGCGGGTGCTCGCGTGTACACTTTTGTACGCGTTTTTTTTTGTCACGAGTACACTTTGCTGGTTTTTTTCGAATTACGCACTGTACAGTACGTGTACAACGTTGTACCTTCGTACGAAAGTTCCTTCGAAGGTAGAGGACTGCCTAAAGTTGTTTTATCTTCATACTCTTCTTATCATGTGTGTGTAGATCTGATTACAAAAAGACTGAGCTCTAACCCAATCAAGGGTGTACACGTAGCATACTGTACCTGTATCGAATACGAAAGTACTTTCGAAAGTACTTTCGTACGAAAGTACGAAAGTACTTCCGTACGAAAGTATCTATTTCCTTACGTTCGAAGGTACGAAGATATTAGCCCTGGCAGCAGCTTGTAGGCCCTAGTAGGCCCTATGGTAGACTATGTACAGTACAGTGCACGTAGCACTTCGTATCCTGATCTACGCGTGTACGAGTACTGTACAATAGAATAGCATATCGTGGCAATCATACACTGTAGTCCTCGTACGAGCGACAATAAAAACGGCCGTCCTCCGCGCAACAAAAGGCAGGAGGCAACAGCAACTTCCAAGCACACTGACCAGTCATACGAGTCATGACGCAGCGACATAATATCCCTTGCTCAAAGTCGCGTTCATCGCCGTCAACCGGGGTGGCACGCATACCCATGACCCCCGTGTCTACCAGAGCAGAGGAAGTGGGAAGTCTGTGGCACGCGCTAAAGGTCAAAACGTCTGACAGCGGCTCCGCCTCCTTCTCTGCGATCCAGGAAGTGTCGCGTGAGCAACGCAAGGTCACGGCATCTCTTTCCCCTCGAACGCTGCTCCACGAAACATGCGCGCTTGCCGCTGTGCTCTCTACTGATGGCTGCGTGACGCGCGGCGACCGAGTCGCGGTGATGTTGAGAAACGCACCAATACACGTTGTTGCGCAATTTGCCATTGCTGGTGTAGGTGGAATTGCAGTGAGCTGCAACACGCGGCTTACCGCAACAGAGCTTCGCACGCAAATTGCCGACTCTGGAGCGAATGTTATCATTGCAGATGAGACCTTCGCGCATGTCGTGCGCGAGGCACTCGATGACTGTGTGCTGAACTCCCGACAAATAGTCATTTTATGGGCTCCTCACGACCAACTCAGTCGCCATAGGAGAGACGAAAGCACTTTCACGGGTGGCACCTCGTTTCCTAACGATCAGCATCATTCTCGGAAACAATCCCAGTACCGTCTGATTCTCGATACTACTGACTTTGAGTTCGTAGATAACTCGAATGCCTCAGCATTACCGTGGTTTCCAAAGGCAACATCTGCACAACTGGCATCGAATACATTCCAGTTCATGTTTACAAGTGGCACCACAGGACGACCAAAAGGGGTTGTCCATACCCAGTGGCAGGTTTCAGTAAACGCATGGCGTGCAGTAGATATGTGCGGGTTCATAGCTACGGATGTGTGGCTCCATGCCGCGCCTATGTACCATGCGATGGATGCTTTTGCTATGTACGCTGGTGTATTTGTTGGGGCCAACCAGATTACTATTGCAGCTCCCACTACAACGAAACGAACTTCAATCACATTTTGCGCTATTGATGCTGTGCATGCCATCGCTGATAGACGTGTGACGGCAACTGCAATGACAGCAATGCAGCTTGCGTTGCTCCTCGACCACCTTGGCGGTAACAGTCCAGCAGACGATATTCGCACACTAAGGCTTGTCTCTTGCGGTGGTTCTGAGATTGATCCTGAACTTGTTGCAATGTTCCTCGCGATTGCACCTTCCACGGTATACTTCACTGACTATGGTATGACCGAAGCAGGTGGGCGAGTGTGTGTATCTCTAACGTCGTTATCTGAGGAAGCTATTTTGTGCGCTTTGCCCGCTCGCATACAGGCATCTTTTGTATCGCGTGCAGGAAGGGCAGCAACCGGAGTTGAGGTTATTGTTGCTCGCCGACCAATTGGCATCAGTGTAGCAGACAAAAACTTGTCAGGAAAAGAAGCAGAGAATCAGTCTGATTCCAATCTTGAATTGGTGCACAACGATGGTGAGGAAGTCGGTGAGGTGCTCATCCGTGGCGCAACAGTCTTCGAAGGCTATTGGGATTCGAATCTCCAAGCCCCTTGTGCTGCTACATCTGCTGGTGCATTTGAATCCGGCGGTTGGTTTCGCACTGGTGATGCTGCGGTTGTGGATGCGCATGGTTGGATCACCGTGGTCGACCGGGTTAAGGATATTGTCATAACGGGCGGGGAGAACGTCTTCTGCCATGAAGTTGAAACGACCCTGCGCTCGCATCCAGCCATCATTGAGGCTGCGGTTTACAGCAGACCCGATCCACTTCTTGGTGAACTTGTCGAGGCTGCAGTGGTTACTCGAAAAACACAAAATTCAGGTCGGGACGTGACAGAGCGTGAGTTGCTAGCGCACTGTGGCAATACGCTTGCATCGTATAAGCTACCGCACGTGGTGTTATTTGTGGAAGCGCTTCCGACAACGAGCACTGGAAAGGTACGGAAGGAGTTGTTGCGTGATGCAGCAGCGAAATCATCACGAGCTCTAGATTTGGCGAAGGAGGCAGAGGAGCCTGATTTAGCCATTCCGCTACCAAACCGCGCACTACTGGTCCAAATGATACGCAAAGAAATAGAAGACATCGTGCCATTTATTTCAAATACAGTGCTATATGAGACAGAGGATATACCTTTAGCCCATGTCGGGTTGCACTCTGCAGCCGCAGTGGAACTTGCCAGAAGACTCAGCGCCTTGCTTAGGAAGAGCTTGCCATCGTTGTTAGTGTTCAACCACTCAACAGTTGGTGCCATCGCAGAATACCTCTCAAGTTCTCAAAGTGGAGTGAGCGGTTCTATCCATAACCAAATCCACAATAAAGCCATGGTCAAAGAAGATACTCCCCCGACTGTGGTCGCATGTCACTCTTCGGCACTACCTGCTATGCCAATGACTGATCCTTCTGGTATGAATGATCCTCAGACCTCGGTGCCTATGACTCGATGGGATATCGACCAGTATGTTGACCATACAGGTAACTTCAACATAAGCAACGTCAACACTGTCCGACACGCTGCATTCTTCCAAGCCCATGTGGGAGAATGTGATCCCGATGTAATTGGCATGGGCACCGCAGAAGTACTGGCAATTGATCCGACACATCGCCTGCTAACTGAACATGCTATGACAGCATTGATCGGTGGTGAAAAGTATTCGCAAGCAATTTTTCCATCATGCAGTGACACAATTTCTGTATACGTCGGCTGCATGTGGCAGGAATATGAACATGTTGTCACCAATGTCCTCTCAATTGACCTTGGACCAGCTCTTACAACAGGTTCTAGCCTGTCGTTTCTTGCTGGTCGTGTATCATTTACACTCAATTTGAGAGGTGAGTGTGCAGCAATTGATACTGCATGTTCATCTTCCATGGTAGCTATGCACTTTGGTCATGAGTCAATGCGTACACATCTCGCATCGCTCGTGTCAGGAGTGTCGTTGATGCTTCTGCTAGACACCCATGCACAGATATGTCAGCTCGGGGCCTTATCACCAACTGGCCGGTGCAAGACGTTAGACATGACTGCGGATGGTTACGGCCGAGGTGAGGGATGCGTTGTTTTCGTCGTGCGTGCTTTAAGTGATTTGATATCGAATGTGGCAACCGTTATGCTAGCCACACATGCCCGCTGCGGCATTGCCGGAACGGCAGTAAATCAAGATGGGCGAAGTAGTTCGCTGACCACTCCGAATGGAGCGTCTCAACAGGCGCTCCTTCGAATTGCTGCCACCCGTGCAAATACGGAACGGCTCTCCTCAGTCACAATTCATGGCACAGCAACTCCACTGGGTGATCCCATTGAAGTTGCTGCATTGTCGGCTGTGTTCTGCATCGTAAGTCAAAACGGGGATGTTACAAACTTTCCATTACATATCCAAGCTCCAAAGAGTGTGCTTGGCCATTTGGAGGGTGCTGCTGGGACACACGCAATACTCAAAACTATTTCTGCCATGAATGCCGCATCTGTTTCACCCATCGCACATCTCCGCACGATCTCAACACACGTCGTGTCTGCATTTGGTGGTGAAACTTTGAAGGTACCATCTGAGCGTGCGGCATATTCGTTGTCAAGCAGCAACAGCTCCTATGGGGTCAGTGCGTTTGGCATGAGCGGTGTCAATTCACATTCAGTAATTTGCCTTACAACAAATGGCTTCCCTATTTCATTTAGCAGTGCTCACTATGCACTCACTTTCCGGCAGATTATATGGCCTCGGAAGACTGTACATACAGTGCTCGGCGAGGCAACATGCCAAAACGACAAAATTATATTTTCACTGAGTAATAAGCCGGAGGTGATCGAAGGTCTCATGGATCACCGCGTTTGTGGATGCGCAATTCTCCCGGCTGCGATGAGCATGTCTGCGGCATTAGCAGCGACGCAAGCAGTGTACCATGAGGTAAAACGAGAATTCAGTGACACTTCACGTGCTCTTACAAACGTCACGTTCGTCAAACCTCTTTTCATTACGGGCATGACAGTTATGCGATGCGAACTGAGTTTACACAGTATTGCAACGCTGTCAACAACATTTGGAGAAAACATGGCTGTTGGTGTCCGATTCGCCATGTCGAAGTATAGATGCACAGCCACTCCCCCTATTGCGACCAAATTGGTTTCATCAAGGAATATCACCTCTCTTCACTCCTTTCACATACACTTACGTGGTAACATCTGTCGTTCACACGTGCACACTCGAGTTAGTCACGGTAAAATGAATGGAGGATGTCATCCCAGTGACAAATATACGTACCCACGTTTGATCGATGTGATGATGCACGCAGGTGTCGCAGCATATGTGTCATTATTGTCTTTAGCAATTCCAACTGCAGTGGCATTTTTTCAAACAGACGAGAATGACATCTTTTCATGTCCCGAGTGGGCACTGACGCTTGCGCGCGACCAAAATGTTAGCAATCATGCACTAGGGGACGGATATTCGAAGGCACTTGGCTTAATAACGAAGAAAATATCTGCGTCCAGATATCTTTCTGTTGATCCAAACTTAGTTCTGACATCGGAGGAAGCACCTGTGACATCATCCTCTTCGTGTTATTACCTCAAGAGACTTGCTATCCCGTCGAGGGTCCAGATGGGCTACAGTGACATAGAAAGCTGTCAACACCTTGATAGTTTCTCCCGTTATTCTTCTACAGTTGCCGCGTCTTCGCCATCTCATCACATGGCAGCGACGTGTTCATCTATTGCATTGTTGCAGCAACTCGCCTCACGTGGCAGCATTGTCGTCTCGTCTGTCGACGTCCTCTTGCGTGATTCTTTTACTGTCAATGATACCATACATGGCATAATGCGCACGGCTACTCTTGAGTATTCCTCCTACGTTAGTATCACCACGATACCAATGAAATCATGTGATGATGCTGGGGTTATCTATCAGTCTCAGCTGTGCTTATTATCCAACAATTCAAGAGTCGACCGAACGCATTCACAGTGTCTAACTCTGCGCGATGTTGTTTGTTGTGCCAATTCAACTAAAGGAGTGGTAATGAAAGCGAATATTCGAGAAGTTCATAATTATATGCGTAGATTGATTTCAAATGACACTGACTTGAGAGATTATCAGTCATCGCGTGCATTCTTTATCACGGGTGGTGTGGGTGCATTGGGCTCAACAGTCGCATTTTCGATGCTTAAGGGAAACCCGACGAGTTGTGTCACTCTTCCTTGTCGTTCAGGTCGAACCAGGAATAACATGAACAAGTACGCCGCTGTGAGGCACCTATACAGTAAATTTCGTGGAGATTCTGCACCCTCTGGAGTTGTCATACTATTAAAATGTGATATCGCATCGATAGAAGAGTTTTCTGAGGTAACTGAGAATGCGCGTTCTAATATTGCATTTTATCCTCGTGGAATTTCAGACGTGGTTCACGCAGCTGGGGCACTTTCAGATGCATATATTTCTCGTCAGTGTACAGAGACAATTCGTTGCGTTATGGCTCCGAAAATTCCCCCTGTTGTCAATAGTGAGAGGCGACTAGCAGGAGGCGGCGCAGAAGCTCTAAATTCGTGTGTGTTTTTCTCATCTATTGCTGCATTATTTGGCTCTATGGGCCAAGTAGGGTACTCTGGAGCAAACTCTGCTCTTGATGGTGTAACCATGCGTCTTCGTCGAGGTGGGCGACCAGTCGCGAGTGTGCAATGGGGTGCATGGAGCGAAGATGGAATGGCGGCGAGAAGTCCTAACATGTTGAACTCTGTCAAGCGCATGGGCATTGGATTAGTCACTCCTCTCTGTGGTGTCGCCGTATTCACCATGTTACTGCGCAATTTGTCAGCCATAGAGAACTGCAAGGACGAAAATGGATCCAATGGAATAATAGCGGCAAGCAACTTTGACTGGTCACGGATTGTGAGACACCTGAAGCCCTTGCCTGCAGTCTGCCAAGCCGTGTGTGCTGATATGGTCATTCCAAAAAGTACGGTTGAATCGGTGCCATCTTCCTTTGATGTCATGCAAGCTGGCGTATCTAGTGGCGCAATTTCAAAGAATCTTTTAAGTCATGATCATCATGTCCTAGTCTGCCATGAACATGTCGAAGACGTCATCATACGCACATTCACTTCACTTACTGGCAATCATAATGTTGCAATCGATGAACCACTGATGAGTGCTGGTCTTGATTCTCTTACCGGCGCAGAGTTGCAGACCTCAATTGATACTGTGTTCGGAACTGAACTTCCTGCTACTGCTATTTATGATTACCCTACAATTTATGCACTGACACAGAAAGTTTGCAATGATCTAGGTTTGGAGCAATCGGAAAGTTTTTCCTCGACAAAGGTTCTCGATCATTCTCGGATGCGCCTCCAATACCACAACTCTGCCCGTGTCTTGCTTATTACAGGATCTTCCTCTCGAGCACCAACTCGTCCATTCATTCCAAACACCCCTGCAACCGGTGATTCCATCACATGCATTCCGCGAGAGCGATGGGATATGCAAGCATATCAAGACAAAACGCAAAAACTGCTACCGTCACTCGGGGGATTTATGCACTATGGGATTGATTTTATCGATATTGGAGTTTTCGGGGTGGCTCAGATTGAGGCGACACTAATGGATCCTCAGCACCGGATTTTGCTTGAAATGTTCGAACACGCACGGACATCACATACGTGCACGCTACGAGCTCGACCTGACGACCGGGATAGAAACCAATGCAATACGGTTGGTTTTGGTGCATATGTTGGCATCGCAGACCAAGGGTATCAACATAGTTTTGTCTTAAGCTTTTGGGGCACCACCCATCCATACATTGCAACAGGAAACACGCTTTCTTGCGCTGCCGGGCGCCTATGCTTTGTGTTTGCAATGCACGGGCCCGCACTTTCTGTGGATACTGCCTGCAGCTCGTCCATTGTCAGCACTCATCTAGCGAGTGCAGCGATGACGAGTACAGAAATTGACCGAGCTGCGGCGTGTGGTACTCATTCTATTTTAGCTGTCAGTGGCACCGCCACCTTTTCTGCTGCCGGGATGTTGTCTGAGGACGCCAGATGTAAGACCATGGACGCCTCTGCAGACGGATATGTCCGCGGCGAAAGCGCAGGTGTATTGATTTTAGAAGTCAGTGGTACAGCTGAAATCGTTCGAGACATTGATGTTGCCATGATCTTGTCTACTGCAGTTAACCAGGACGGAAGGTCCAGCGGATTGACTGCGCCGAGTGGGTTAGCTCAGCAAGCTGTAATCCGTGTCGCGCTTGCCGTCGGTTCGATGCTTCCTGAGAACATGTCATCACTGCAATTGCATGGAACTGGTACCAGTCTCGGTGATCCCATCGAATTTGGAGCAAGTCTTGCAGTGCTCAGGCGATCAAGTGGTTCACCGTTGGTGCTTGAAGCAGTAAAATCGTTCATTGGCCACACGGAATGTGCATCAGGTATAATAGGTTTGATGCAACCACTATTGTCACTGAATGAGATGGCCAGCAGTAAAATTTTACATTTGACAGACCTCAACCCGCACGTTGTGAGTGTGTTAAAATCGTCCAAGTACATGCCTTCATTAGAAGCTGATGCCTTGACTGCAAGACAATTGGTGCGCATTTCCCGTCAGAACGCAGCGGCTGTGAACGTTGGAGACGATAATGTGATGGCATGTGGTGTTGGTTCGTTTGCATTTCAGGGAACAAATGGTCAGGCGATAATGGGTACTCGATTTGACTCTCATAAAGGACCGCATAATTGTGCAGGTGCCGTGAATGAACACGTGCTTTTCGATAGACAACGACATTGGGTGTTACCTCAGCCGCACGCAGCTCTGCGATCATTTGCATCTCCTTCGTTTGACGTTCATATCAAATATTGGGCTGTACACGCGAAGTTAGATGTGCGACTCCATGCGCATTTTTGGGACCACAAAGTTTTAGGAAGAGTGTTATTCCCAGGGGCAGGATTCCTGGAAGCAGCTGTTGCAGGCACCTTGATCGCTTTGCCGACAGATTACACGAATGCTGCTGACATTGCAATTACTAAATGCATCTTGCCACTGCCCATGTTGCTTCCGATTCCTCCAACTTGCAACGACACCAGTGCAGAAATAAATCATAATCAGCGGACCACAATTGGTCTTGCATGGTGCATGTTGAATGGGTCACCAAAAGTCGAGATTTCATCAATTTTGCCTCGTAGTTTTGGGCAAATTTCCTCCACACATTTTATGGCGACTGTTACTATGCTTGAAAGAACACACACGGAAACTATGCTGAAGTGTGGAGATGGTAAAATTGCCAATGACGCAAATTTCGTCACGCCCCAGAGCCTGCTTTCATATTTCATGGCAAAGACTGTAATTAGTATCCAACCTGTTGCAAGTGGTGGCATACGAGCACCAGCTGCTGACAATTACTTGGATTATCACATCCATCCCGCATGTATCGATAATGCGATGCAGCTTGCAGGAGCGATATCCGAGAAAGGTGGAGATGATTCAACACTAAAGGTACCTGCTGGCGTCGAAGCATTCGCCGCACCATTAAAAACAAATCGCACGACAAACTTAAACGCATGTGGAGAAAATGCATCTTCATCCTCACGTAGCCTACAGGCAACAAATCACGAGCTAGCATGTGCATTAGGTGGGCGTCTATTGATGAGGCTATTGGGGTTGGGGTTGAAGGAAATGCGTGCTGCCACCAAAATGCTGCAGAGGAATATGGTAGCCACCAAGACAAAGAAAATGGTTGTCAAAATAAATCCATCGAAAATCCCAATAATCACATATTCGTTGGAATGGCTCGCATACCCACCACCAGTTCAATTGGAGTGTTGCAAGGAGACAAGGCCACTTGCGCCTCCTCACTCCATGACTTCTTCATCAAGACGTGCCCATCCTGCTGATGCCATAGCACTATTTCAAATCGGAAGCACAAAAACGATGGTGAATCGGGCATTGGTTCGCACTGCTGGCGGTGTTGTTGCAATTTCCAACACTCCGATCTCCTCTGACTTGCAGACGCCAACCAAAAGATTCATCACCACTGCTGCTATGCACGGCATGGCACGAACTGTCGCTCAGGAGTGCCGCAAGTGCCAGATTGACTCGGTTGATGTCGATGCAACCTCAAATTTGAATCGGGAAGCGAATATCTTTGCCGTTAGTGACTATAGGCTCGGTGTCACAAGGGAGAAGACAACGCGTGGCGGGCATTGGAGATCGCCCAATCTCACGCCGTTGAACCACGGAGCTTCCCTGTCACATACATCATCATTACGTCCTGCAGTTGTGACGAGTGAAAATGTCATGGTCAGGATTCTGGCAACGAGTGCATCCATAGAAGACGTCACTTGGCATTGCTTGTGCGGTGAGGATGAGGATGTAGACACAGCAAAAAGAGATCAAATTCTCGTTGGATTCGTCGGTACTGTGATGGAAAGTTGTAATTCTTTCCCAACCGAGGTCGGCACTGCGGTCTTTGGTGTGATGCGCTCCAGCAGCGCCACAACAATTTCTTCATCCGCGCTCGTCTCAATTGCAGAGTGTCGGTTACTCCCTCAGGGCATCTTTTTCGAATCTGCAGCCGCACTACCAGGACCACATGTACTTGCACATGCGTGTCTACAGGTCGCACTTTCGCTCGACAAAAAATTAGACAACATTATCGTCTTACAAGATTATCTCAATTGTCCAGTTTCTCGTGCCGCGGCTGCTCAAATTGATGACGAGGAGGCAAACACTGACAGAGTGCACTGGGTTTCGGATCCAAAAGAGCTACCTCTAGGGCACAAGGCGACTGCAGTGTTTGGTTATTTTGATACGAAGAAAGAACTGGTCGACGCATTTGATGTGCTCGCCTTCGGTGGCACGCTCGTGAAGATGTCTCGGGCAACAGTTCGGCGAGTAGAAGCAGTCAGAGAAATTATTGTTGGATGTGGTGTCAGCTCTGGCGCATTCCTCCGCGAGGATGGCCCTGAACTCGACATTTCTATTCTTCTTGACACGAGGCCAGATATACGCGTGCATAACCTCGTGGATTTGGCAGGAAAATCGGTCCAAAGCTCAACCGCGGCGCTTGATTTCATAGCAAGATCATTTGCGAATTGGGGCACCTCAGGTGGTGTGTTGAGTCACCCTTATGTCACACTCCATCCTGCGGCTAATCGCTATTCATCAGTAATCGACACTGGATCGAAATCAATGAAATCATACTTAGTTCGTCACATCGTCAGCGACTCAGCAAATCTTCTTTGCCCTGCCCTCGTGACGCTCTCATGTGACCCAATTCCATTTTCTTATGCGGGCACACGAACAGCAATTGTTATCACAGGTGGTTTAGGGTCCCTGAGTCTTGAAACTTCAACATGGCTTGCGCGTCATGGCTCGATAGACATACGTTTACTCAGTCGCGCTGGACGAGGGAAGATTACGCATGAACTTCGGAATTGCTCAGGGGTGGTGACAATCGATCGAGCAGACACATCTTCATTAGAGGAGTGTGCTAATGTATTTGCAGACGTTTCTACTGGAGCAATCAACTCTCATCGACTGCCTGCTGGTTCGTTGATCCATGCCGCAGGCATTTTGCGCGATGCGATGCTTGTCAGACAAAAAATGGACAGTGTTCTAGACGTCTTTGGGGCTAAATCTTCAACTATTGTCCGCTTAAAAGCTCAAATACGACCTGTGCCGTTATATGCAATCGTGTTGTTTTCCTCAGTTGCATCGCTCATGGGAAGTGCGGGTCAGACGAACTATGCCGGCGCAAATGCAGCCCTAGATCGTCTAGCAGAAAGAACCCGTGGCCAAGGCAAACCTGCCATTTCAATTCAGTGGGGTGCATGGGGAGAAATAGGCATGGCTGCCGATAATGACCATATACTCTCACGCATTGATGCGATTGGTATGGGAGTGTTGCAGCCTTGGCAGGGAGTGATGTCACTGTTCGGGATGCTTGAAAATATGGGAAGCATTGACACTGTTGCAGTGAGCCCATTTAGTTGGGAAAAACTTGGGAAAGTGCTAAATCCTCTGCCTGATATGTGCCGTGATTTAGTAAATCATGTAACAGCAAAGAATGTATTAACTGGAAGTGAGATCAAGGGGAAAATCGGTACATACGAGCTTGAACCGGCGGCCTCTATTGCAAATGAACCATCATTTTGGAGCCTCCCTGCCATACAATTCCGCGTAATGACCATTATCAACGATATGATTGCTCGAGATGTTGAGCCTGATGAACCCCTGATAGAAGCGGGGCTGGACTCTCTATCGGGCGACGAGCTAAAATCAAAGATTGAAATCACCTTTGGCGTTGAAATTCCGCAAACAGCAGTGTTTGATTACCCAAATAGTGAGGCTATGTCTGAGTTCATTTATTCAGAGCTTGCAGGTAGTGCTGACACCAAATGCAGGAACGTAAATCATTCGGGCAACTTTACGAAAGAACAATTCGAGGTTGACCCGCAATACAATCGCATTACAACAGCAGTTGGATCCAGTGCAGTCCGAATTGATATTCAGCCGCGCGTTGAAAATATAATTAGTGAACTCATTGGGCGTGACATTGGACCAGACGAGCCGTTGATAGACGCTGGGCTAGACTCACTGTCTGGGTTAGAGCTAAAGTCTCAAATGGAAAATGAATTTGAAGTTGATCTACCTGAAACTGTGATATTTGATTACCCCACTACGAATGCCCTTGTGACATTCATAATTGAACAACAACAAGACACTGGGCGTGGAGCAAAGAACGTCAGCATGCACAGCGACATTAAACCGCGTCACTCTCAATCATCTCAAGTAGAAAACTGTAGTCATAAAGGTTATAGAAGCAGCAAGGATACTGATTCGACCTTTGTCCTCAGTAGGGTGCTTGCCATACTGAGCGAACTTATTGGCCGCACCATAGACCAAGATGAACCACTTATAGATGCGGGAATAGACTCACTTTCTGGGGCTGGTATGAAGACGCAATTGGAGTCCGAATTCCACGTTTGCCTTCCGGAAACTGCTTTATATGATTACCCATCAGCTGCAGCATTGTCATCTTTCATTTGCAAACAGGTCAACAGTGGTAACAACGAGAAAGAAACACGTTCTGAAGAAAATAAAACCATTCGTCCTTATCAAGTCCGTAGCAAGAATAACGTAACCAGCTCTGGTACTATGCTCAACTCCGCTGAATCATTTGCTACTTCAACCGCCGTATCTGATGCGTCATTTGTTCTACCCTCAACACCCCGTTCTGGGTTTATTGCCGATGTCTCAGGAACCGGCGATGCCATCTCGCGTGTGCCTAGAGAACGGTGGGACATGCAACAATTCTGGGATATGTATTTAGAGTATGAGGCCACGTCTGCACTTGTACCGCCTTTTGGAAGCTTTATCGATCAAGGTGATATATTTGATGCATCTCTATTTGGTATTTCTCGAGCTGAAGCGATTGTCACAGATCCACAACATCGATGGTTGCTTGAGGGCGTCTTACATGTGCAAGCACATGCAAAGCCCACGAAACAACAGATCAGCGATCTAGAAGGTGAAATTCCTGGTATCGGCGTGTACGTTGGTATCAGCGGAACAGACTATCTTATCGATCAGGTGTTGCCAACTGCCATGTTACTCAACGCTTTCATCTTGCCAGGCAACGTTCTCAGTGTTGCTGCCGGTAGAATATCTTTCATTTTTGGCTTCCGGGGACCATCCTTGGCAGTGGATACGGCATGTTCAGCATCTATAGTCAGCACACACGTGGCAACACGTGCGATGCAAGTTGGCGATATTTTTGCGGCGCTATCATGCGGCGTCAGCGCCATCATGAGTGTGTTGACCTCGGGTTTGTTCACAGCGGCTGGGATGTTATCTCCTGAAGGTCGATGTAAAACCTTAGATGCTTCAGCAAACGGATATGTCCGGGGCGAGGCACGAGGCGTGATCTTCATTGAGTGCATTGGCCGTCACACATTTTCGAGAACGATGTCCTTCTGTGTCTTTGTCATTGGATCCTCCGTAAATCAGGACGGGAGATCTAGTTCTCTTACTGCACCAAATGGCCCCTCTCAACAATCAGTGATTTGTGCCGCACTACGGGACACTAATCTGGATGCAACAGATGTTACAAATCTACAGATGCACGGCACTGGCACGCCACTTGGTGATCCAATTGAAGTAGGAGCCGTAGTGACCGTATATAAGCGTGCAATTGATACTCTGCACGCGCCACTGAAGCTTGAGGCGGTTAAATCCCACGTCGGGCATACAGAAACTGCTGCTGGCATGGTCGGAGTTGCTCAGCCGTTGAATGATATGTTGCACGCATGCACAGCGGCAATGAGTCATCTTAGGAGCATAAATCCACACGTGATCAGTGTGATGCTGTCTGCTGCAAGCAAGTCATCCGCAGAAACATCTGCAGTCTCGATACAGGTGTTGCGGCAACAATCGAACCAAATATTGGCAGGACCAGTGACATCAACTGGTCCTTCATGCGGTATAAGTGGGTTTGCTTTCCAAGGAACAAACAGTCACGTGGTACTTCAAGCGCAAATCGTCAATGTCAAGTCACCAATCGTGTACACATATTGTTCAATCAATGTCCTCGACTGCAAACGACAATGGGTAGTGCCAATGTCTGCACACACTTTGCTGAGCGACATTCGTTGCGTTTCGCCTCAAACAAGTATCCAGAATGTTTTCCTAGACCCACGGAAGCATCACGGTTTATGGGATCATCGGGTGATGCGGCATGCACTCTTCCCTGCTGCAGGCTTTATGGACCTTGCAACTAGCGGTGTTTGTACTCTGGGTGACTGTATGATTGCTGATTGTGTAGCTGTGGTATGCGGAGTGATGCCTGTGCCTTTACTTCTACCCGAGACATCGAAAGATAATTCACAAGTAATGACGACTGTAATTCAATTGCGGACAGATTCAGTGGGGAGTAACGTGGAAATAGTGTCTGAAAGAAAAACAGGAAATCCACACCTATGTGCTCATGTGCATTATCTTGCACACCAGCCAGGTGCATGTGATGCAACGGTACAGAGGACCAATGATTTTCTGAATATGTTGAATAGGATAACATTTCCTTCTATAACGGCCTCGCCGCTCCGGAAAGGGCTATTCGCTCATGGTTCAATTGAAGACCTATCGGACAATTATACGCCGTTCCGCATCGAACCGTCGGCATTGGACAACATGTTACAGCTCGCTGCTGCATCACACGTTGTCTCGAAAGCATCAAACCAGCCAAGATTGATAATACCTACTGGGTTTTCAGCTTTCAGTGCACGAATGAATCATCCTGGCGGATCATCCCTTCGGGCCTCTGTACACGTTCCGGGTAATGATCGAGACAATTTTCAAAAATCAAAAATGTCGTCTCACGAGCTGACGAGCCCTAGAAGTTCAGCTCTTGGTCGATTGCGCAACATGGAGGTACGTGCCGTGCATCGACACGCGTTTGATGAAATGACAAAACAATCAAAGAAACATGCGCTAAAACCCACACAAAAAAAGCACAGCAGTAGACGTGCATTTTACCGAATTATTTGGGATGCGCAACCCCGTAGTGTCACTCACGTTTCAACTGCGGATAGCTGTCGCATCGCGAGATTGGCAACACCAAGTAAGCTTGCAGCTTCATTGGTGCGTGCAACTGCAGGGTCTGTTCAAACTTTGCAAGCACGTATAAACACCACCAAAGAAGTATCTATTTCACTTAGCACACGTGATGCGCATCCGTTCCGCCCTGCCACCACCGTTGCATCGAATTCCAATCCCGGAAACTTGGCAGACGCAGTGTGGGGAGTATGGACTGTTGCAGCGACGGAAATGCCTTCGTCATCGAGCTTGAATGGTATGGACTACGCATTAGTTGATACTTACAGTATTCATCACGGAAACAATTTAGAAGCAGACAATTTACACAGTGGGTTGAACTATGGTGGGGCATGTGCAACGCCTCGACTTGTCAGCATTGAAGAGCTAAACGAGGACATCACTGTCAAACGATCACTTCGTGCGATTGCACCACCGACCCCCTTCGCTCTCGGGTGCGAAAAACGCGCACTCGTGACGGGAGGTCTCGGCGCCATCGCACTCAACGCTGCTATATGGCTTGTAGGACACCAGTCCAACCACCGACACATTTCAGATGATGATGATAAAAAATGCGCGTATCGACCTCCCGGTATGCACCCTATCCTTGTGTCGCGCACGGGTCGCTCTGCAGAACAAGCTTTTGGTTATCTCGTTGAGAATTGCTTTCGTGTCATTGTTGCCATTTCTGCTGATATCTCAGTAGCCGAAGATGCGTTCTATGCACGTGTGATCACTGGTCGCGACGCATCGTTATTGTTTCATGCAGCGGGTTTACTTCGTGATGCTATTCTTACGCGTCAAACTGCTGGCGACATCCGTGTTGTTGCTGCCCCGAAGTCTGTTGCATTTTTACGTCACTTTCGTCCGTCTCGCGACTTATTGGGGACGCCTCTCGATGCATCTGTTTCGTTTTCGTCCATTGCCTCATTTTTTGGCTCTATTGGTCAAGCGCCCTATGCAGCAGCAAATGCATCTCTTGAAGGTCTTGCAATTATTGAGCGAGTCCGTGGCGCAGTCAATGGCAGTTGTGCATTCGGCGCATGGAAAAACACAGGCATGGCCGCAAACGGTGGGTCAGAAGCTGCAGAGAAGTATGGATATGGTGCACTTTCTCTTGACGAAGGTGTGCGGGCGTTGGCTTTCGCGGCTTCCTCTGGCGGTGGTGTTTTTCCGTCAGAGGGTAGAATGATTGTGACTCCAATCGAATGGCTGACCCTTTCACTTTCCTTAGATTCACGCATCACTTCGAGGATGTCTGTCTTTAATGATTTTCTTCCTGGTTCGGAAAAAAATATCTTCGGATTCTCTAATATGGTGTCTGAAGGCTTGCACGTTAAAACACAAGGTCTTCGGAGGAGGACTCCACCAGCTGCATATGCTCACTTGCACGGTGATCTCGCAGTCGAAGCAGTCACGAATAGACTTCTAATTCTCTTGGCCGAATCAACGAATGTCAACATTCAGCACGACGACCCACTGATGGAGTCGGGACTTGATTCTGTTGCTGGTATAGAGCTACAGCAAAGAGCAGAGACAGAGTTTAACGTAAAGCTTGAGCCGACGGCAGCTCTGGATAATCCAACTGCTGCAGCGCTTGGGAGACACATTGTCGATGTCATGGGTTTGTTAGACAAGAACGAACCCGATGAGCATACTGGCATCAATCCTGCTCTTGTTCATTTTTTTGATCGTGGTCTCGATTCGAAGGGAGTTCTGCTGCCTTCAGGGAGATATGGCAAGCTCATACCTATTGCTACAGCTGCCGCAGTGTATGCTGGCGGCGTGGACTCTACGGAGTCATTTTTGTGCCAATTAGTGCATGAGGGGACGGATCCTCAAAAGCTCGTCCCACTCGCTCGATACGATATTGAACGACACTATGACCCACTTTCAGTAAGAGAAATAGGTGTTGTGACGGTCCGCCACGGAGCCTTCCTCGAAAGTACACACACGGAGCATTTCGACGCAACTTTATTTCGAATGTCTCCGACAGAGGCCCTGCATATGGACCCACAACAACGTTTGTTACTAGAAACATGCTTACGAACGTGCGCTGTTGCTAACCTCTTGAGTCTTGAAGTTAAGATCTCAAGTATTCGCGAGCGCACAGGAGTGTACGTAGGATGTATGTACAATGAGGTACCTCATTTACAACGTGAATATGGTGTTGACGCAGGTGCATATGCAGGCACTGGAAGTGGCAGCGCGTTTATGTGTGGCCGCATGTCGTATTGCCTTGATCTGAGTGGCCCATGCATTAGCACAGACACCGCGTGCTCTTCATCGCTCGTTTCGACCCACCTGGCATGGAGAGAGGTTGGAATGCGAGAGGCTGACGCAGGTCTTGTTGCAGGTGTCAATCTTACGTTGTTGTACATCAACACATCGGTTATCTGTGCGATAGGAGCCTTATCGCGAGTTGGACGATGCAAGACAATGGACACTTCAGCGGATGGGTATGGACGAGGGGAAGGATGTGGGGTTTTTGTCATCGGTGGCACTGAATCTCTTGTTTTCATCGAAAACGCCATGCTGGCAGGGTCAGCTATAAACCAGGATGGACGCAGTAGTGCACTAACAGCACCACATGGTCCTTCACAGAAGTTACTATTACTTGATGTTGCTCGAGAAGAAGCAGCGACTAGTGTTCATGGCATAAGCGATGCAGCCACCAGTACTAAGTACATAGCAACACACGGGACAGGTACTAACCTGGGTGACCCTATCGAAGCGGCGGCAATTGCTCGATATGTCATAGAGTTGGCTGACGTAAACACAAACTACAGTGATACCAACGCAAAACTCCTTCTGGGGGCCCCAAAGGCTCATTATGGTCACACAGAGGGTGCTGCAGGGGTGTGTGGTCTTCTTGCTGCTGCATGTGCGCTTTCACACCGAGACACGCCGTCGGTAAGACACCTTCGTGATTTGAATCCGTTCGTGGCATCGGCGTTTGAGACAGGTAGAGAATGCGGACCAGGTGCACCCCGAACTAGATGCTCCTCGATTTTGTTTGTGCGCGATTCTACCGTTGAGACTGCGGCGACTTCTAGTTTCGGAATGAGTGGTGTAAATGCTCACGCTTGTATCTGCTCGAGACATCAGAAACCACGATTGAAGTTTTCAGCAAGCTTCATTTGGGTTCGAGATGCAAATCAATTTTCTTATCGTCCCTGTTTACATGTTATGCTTATGCAGTGGTCAGCACTGCCAACTAATGGCGCACACGAAGATAAGATCGAACTTGATATGGATGGAACGCGCGTGATTCCATTTTTGCATGACCACCAAGTCTTGGGTCGCTCGTTATTCCCAGCGGCAGCATCACTAGCAGTGATGGTCGCTGCGACCATGTGTGCCAATGATAGTGAACTGCATGGATATGTGGTTATTGCAAATGTGATTTTGTCCACACCTTTGGTGGTATCGACCATTCCCTACCGAAATGAAGCAGTGCCATCGACCACGGTTGAAGTTCGGAAGAGTGCAGACGGCTCAATCAGGCTTCTTTCTACGTCACCCTCACCTTCGTCATTCATCGTGACGCATGTGTCTGGAACTGTGCGACGGCACTTCACCGGCTTTGCGTCTTTGGTGGCATTTGATGCCACAACGCTTCTGGCACACGTAGACTTTTTCCCTAAGGGGCAGTCGTTGCCGCAGAGCAACACTGTCGCGCAACTTATGTCCTCAGCAAATGAGTCTGGATGGATCAACATCGAAGCTGTAGACAATGCTATACACCTCGTCGCTTCAATCGCCGATGCATCTGACTTATTTAAGTCACGAGATGACCAACAAGGTAAGATATATCGTGGCCATGTTCCTGCTGCTATCGACTCGTGCGCATTTGGATATGATGCGTCCACATCGTCGATGCACGTGGAACACCAATTCGCATCGGCGCAGCAAGTTGCAAGTCCTGAAGATCGTGCACGACGCAGCAATCATAGCTTAGGTGATGGTACCAGATCTCTTGTTTCCATCAAAAATATTCTAATAAAATCTTCGGCAAGCAAGGATGCGTCAACGATGACAACTAAAGTTATCTCCAAGGCCACGTCTTCAATGAGAATGGATGTTAACCATTATATTCGATGGGAGACTATACCTGGCGCACCTGTCATTGCTCATCTTGCGGCAAAACCCTACTACATGTTTATCGCGGAAAACAAGCGTATCCCTATAAGATTAAGGGTTGTTTCTGAAGTTGCTAGCGCAGTCGCAGCTTCACAAACACTTCTTGCTGAACGGATACTGACAACGTTCAAGGTCAATACCCGTGGGGCATTGCCAATATCATCATCAATTAGCGTGATGCATATGTCTTCACATCCGATGAACACGCGAGGATCAACGTTGCATGCGTTGATTCGTACATTGTCACAGGAGGTACCTGGAATAGAAGGTGTTGCAATAGATGGTGACCCCATGGATTTGATAAGGCTCTATCAGAGTACAGACACATGCACCACCAATCAAGCTGACGCACGGCAGAGACATGACACCACAATACGCGGTGCGGCGGAATCGATGTCAAAAATTGTCCGTATGTGGCAAATGCGACCATCTTCCTTGAAAGTTATAGAAGGTGAGAGGCGCTTTGATATCCCCGCACCTCAACAAGGATATGCGATTCATATCATTGCATCATCACCGAGCCTGCATGATATCGTAGGGTTTACTCTTGGTGCCAAAGCTGCGAATACATTAGCTGCTTGCGCATTTTGTGCATTTGTTGGCAGTGTTGTTCAAGTTGGTGCAAGAATTCTGAAAACATCTACAATCACTGTTGGTGAAGCAGTTGTAGGACTACATTATGGCCATGTATCGCGTGCAATAACAGCTCACGATCATTACGTGGCAGCATTACCCTCCAACATTGCAAATGTACCGTGTATCATGGCTGCACAATTCTCGGCAGCACTATTAGAGAGGTTGGATGCGCTTCGATGCAGCAATATGATGGACAAGCACGTGATGATCTCTCAGGTGGTAAATATCACTGCTCTTGAAGTTGCCGATGGTTTGGGTTATAGCAAGTCTGCTAAGAAGAACTTATTAACTGCAGATGATGTGCACGTCGCGTTTAACTGCGTGATTCGCCAACAACAGACGATAAAAGACATATTATTCATTCTTCGAACCCCTTCTTTTGACGAGGCATTTACTGTGTCACCTAAAACGGCCCTAATTACTGGCGGATCTGGTGCTCTCGGAGCTCGCACGGGGTTATGGCTAGCCACCCGGTCAAAAGCGAATAAAATAATACTCACAGGTCAATCTGGACGCGCACTTGACAGCCAAATGACTCTGTCAAACCTTGTATCTACTGCAACAATTGTTTCTATTGCAAAAGCAGACATATCTAACATGGAAGGGGTCGCACTCCAGACTGATATGGTCGCATGCAATGCTGCTGGATTTACTACATTTCACGCTAGTGGCTTGCTTGCCGACCGTAAACTCTTGTCGCAGCATATGGAAACTGTTCGTGGGGTGTTTGCCCCAAAGCATAGCGGGGCGGTACGGTTAGTCACATCGCCTCCTATACTTTTTGGCGCATCAGGTCCAACTATTTTCTTTTCATCGATTGCGTCTTTGCTTGGCGCAGCTGGACAATCAAACTACGCAACCGCGAATGCTTCTCTTGATAGTGCATCCCGATTTCATCGTTTTAGTGGGGTGCCATCAATGAGTGTAAATTGGGGGGGGTGGTCAGGTGGGGGGATGGCGGATGAGTTCATATTGAGGCGGGCAGCTCGGATGGGTATAGCTACAGTGAGTCCAACAAAAGGTCTCAATGCATTGTTTACTACACTGGAAGATAATCTTGCGGACGTGTCCATTAGTCCATTTGAATGGCATGTGTTCTTGTCATATCTTCCCAAACCCACGCCTCCATTATTTGATTATGTTGCAGATACCACATCGACTGACATTGTATTCCAGTTAACTGGGTTCGTGCTTGACTCCATAACAGGATCAACACGCACTACTACTTTGCTTTCATATATTCAAAATAATAATGTCTCATCGACCGAGAATTTTGCATTGAGTTCCTCTATTCCAGCAAAAGAAAAAATAACGCTGAAAACAAGAAACAACTCTGAGGTGAGACTTGCAGCTATCTCAAATGATATACTCTCTGTTGTTCGCGAAGTTGCGGCAGTAAACATCGCTCCTGATGAACCCCTGATGGATAGTGGAATTGATTCACTAGCAGGGGTGGAGTTGAAGAATAAAATCGAGGAGTTGTATGGAGTTGAGCTTCCAGCTACAGCAGCTTTTGATTACCCATCCGTGCATGCGTTGTCAGTATTTTTGGCATCTCAGCTGGATGAGGATGACGCAAAGCAGACATTTTCCTCTTCTCCTGATATCATCACACGAGCACCGCAAATTCCGACCATGGCGAGTCCAAATCATCACCTTTCTTCCTCCATCGTCGTTATGGATTGGTCCGGATCAGCAGCCTGCACGGCCAGCCCCTTATCTACTATTGCAGCATCCGATGATATTTCAACTATACCGCATGACCGATGGAACCATGACATTGCGGGAGGATCAAACCCCTCTGAATCTGTCACCCCAGCTTCCACCTCTGCTGCACGTTTCGGAGCCTGGGTGCCCGACGTTGCGTATTTTGATGCAGTCGTCTTCGCAACTTCACATGTCGAGGCTGCGCTGATGGATCCACAACAAAGACATTTATTGGAGTCATGTTACGCACTTTGTACTGCCCCAGGTTCTACAATTGCATTTTCCACTGCAGCAGGACTACCCGGTGCATCATCGCCATCAAGTGATTCGATTGCAGTTGCAATCGGGTTGAGCGTCATGGACTACTCACGCATAGTTCCGGAGACATTTGGATGTCCTCCATCGCCTTACCTTGGGACCGGAAACGCTGTATCGGTAGTGTGTGGTCGTTTATCATACACTTTTGGATTAAAGGGCCCAAGCTTTGCCGTCGATACTGCGTGCTCCTCATCCCTTGTTGCTACCCACATGGCCGGTAATATTATCGTCGAAGATGGTGTATCCGGCCTAGAGATGGCGGGAACAACTACTGGAGCAGTAGCGGGTGGAGTTGCACTGATATTTGCGCCGCAAGCATCAACAATCTTCGCCGCAGCTGGGATGTTGGCACCCGATGGGCGGTGTAAGACTTTAGATGCCAAAGCCGATGGCTATGTACGTACTGAGGCGGTTTGGGCTTTAATTCTGTGGAATGCTTCTCCTTCCAACTCTTCGTCACAAATGATGGTTGATGTAGCAGTTGTGATTCGACTTACACCAACCTTGCTGGCGTCTTCCGCTGTGAATCAAGATGGGCGCTCTAGCTCACTGACAGCGCCCAATGGGCCATCGCAGCAAGAAGTTTTGACCGCGGCAGCGCGTACTGCGCATACATTGACAAATCGACCTGCGGACATGCTTGAGATGCACGGCACGGGTACGGCTCTAGGCGATCCAATTGAGTTTGGTGCTGCTTTCACTGTGGCAAAAGAGGCGAGAGATGCCTTTGCAAGACTAGTTAGGAATGGCACAAGCGACTCACTTGTAACACCACATGATGACTGTATAATTACACTGAGTGCCATTAAGGGATCTGTTGGGCACTCCGAAGCAGCTGCTGGGATGTGGGGCTTGCTGAACGCGATATGCCAACTCCATACACGAGGTAGAGGTCATCCTTTGCACCTCCGCAATCTGAATACATATATTTTGCAGGTCATTAAGCGGCGTGTGGATAGCTGCCCGACCGCAGCCGCAGGACGGCAGAAAAGTTGCGCTCCTGTGCGGCACGAAGAAAATCCAGGGTGTATATGCGGCGTGAGCTCATTTGCATTTCAGGGTACTAATGCGCACAGTATAGTGGCATCTCGCGTGTTGACGATGCCGCCGCGCTCGATTGCAGGAGGGCACCGAGTGAGTTTGTTTGACCAAGGTCAAGTATGGTGCTTTCCTTTGACAAAACATGTTTTAAATGCATGCATTTCGGTCGAACCAGATCTGGTTGTGATAATGAGCGACCTAACCGCTCCGCGATATCTTGCGTGGATCAATGACCATATGTGTTACGGTCGTCGCACTTTGCATCCTACAATTCTTATGGAGTTGACGTCTGCTATTGCACATGCAACGCTTCAACCAATGAATTTCGATGTGACATATTGTAGGAAAGTCGCTCTCCCCACGCTAAATTGTTCTTTACAGGGGCGTATAAGCATTGATGTGGACGTCCGACACGGGGGATTGGTTGTGAGAGAGACATGTAGAAGTCAATGTTTGTTGGCTTGCGGGGTGGGACAGATTCACACTTTTATTACCAACCACATAGTCAGTAAGATCTTACACCAAACGAAACATGCTACATATACGTCGTATGTGATGTCTTCCCGATGGAACGATTGCAGCAATAGTAATACTGCATCAAGTGCACTTGTTTCAACAGGGCTACGTCAGCTTATTTCTGCTGTGGACGCTTTGTGTTTTACGGTTTCTCCAAATGCATACAATTTTAGTTCTGAAGGCGACACCGTCGGTTTGAGGGCGAAAGGATCAAACGTCTTTGCTTGCTGTAACAGATGGATTTTAATTGGAGTTAAAGTCAGTGTCATCAATCGTGTCATCAATTGTGCACAGATTGAATCAAAAATGATGGGAGAGTCCATGATGTCTCGTGCTGTGTCCGTGGCAAGATTCTCGAGCACTCGAGTTCAGCAATTTCTCAGTCACATATTCGCTGTCTGGCCACCATCATTATCAAATAAATTACCCTCTCACCATCCTGCAAACGCGAGGATACAAGGTGTCTTTGCTAGTGACACTTCAAACGCCATATCCATAAATATCCTCGCAGATGTACTCAGGGTGCTTAATGCTGCCTCACGCACTGAAGATGCTAAACCTATCACGAAGAATACCAACCTCGTGGACGTAGGTTTTGGATCGTTGCAGGTGATCGAGGTAAGGCGCCAATTGGAAGAAGTTGCACCTTTCGGATATAATCTCATCGAATTTGCTGCAGTTGATAACGCCACGCCTGCGTCGTTGGTTGGACATATGATGGCGTTTTCAGATGGCGGCAGAAATAGCATTGACACAGACTTGGCACCGTTGCGCCGCAAAGACATCCTGGCATTTAGAATTATTCCATATATTGGCCTGATATTTACCTTTGTATTTTTCACACAGATAAGTTTATTTTCGAAAGTAATGGCCGGGTGAAGTACAACGTTGTACTTTCGTACGAAGGTAGGAAGTACCTTCGAAGGTACGGAAGTACTTCGGGAAGTACTTCCGTAAGATGTATTATCTACGGAAGTACGGAAGTACCTTCGAAGGTACTTTCGTACGAAAGTACTTTCGTACGAAAGTACGAAAGTACGAAAGTACCTTCGAAGGTACGAAAGTACTTCGGAAGTACACAAACTTCTGTACCTTCGAAGATAGACTAAAATAGGAAGTACTTCCGAAAGTACATCGTAGACTACGTTGTGCCTTCGTAGTCTAGTACGAAGGTACTTCCGTATTCTATCTACAGAAGTTCGAAAGTACAGAAGTACTTCTGGAAGTACTTCCGTACTTCAGAAACGGTAGAGAAAATTATTAGCGATCGATGTCATTTTTCGAGAAATGCAGGATCGCAAGAGTGGCAAATTATTCTACAAGTCGAAGTGAGTCATGCAGTAGAGATGTCATCATAAGAGAATAGGACGTCCTTGTATATTCTACTCAGACTACCTTCGAAGGTACAATTAGAAACAGACCTTCTAAAGCGCGCCATTGTAGAGTTTAGTGTAGTGTATACTTCAATGATCTCCAGCCGAGCACTCGAGATTTATTTTTTCTTGACTTGTCTAGTAAATAGCCTTGCGCTCACTGCTTCTGCAAGCTCTGCTGATCTCATATTTGTCAGACGACGCTCCCCAGTCATGTCGATTGTCTCCCCGTCGAAATCGCTTAACCTATCATCCGTAGCCAGTAGTGCAGCCCCACGTCGAGCAACACACAATGCACGGTGCACACGATCATCCCATGTGGCACATGCTGTATTCGCATGACCACTTTTTTTGCACGACTCTAGGTTTTTATCGGCATATCGAAATGATTCGGCGTATGCGAGTGTTGCTTCGGGGGAGCCTCGGCCACCAGCAGCTACTAATCCATTTTCAAATTTTGTAAGCGTCAGTGTGCTAATGCGAGATGCATAACTATTATCCGATATATCATGCATATTAATCTCATTTTGCACCACATCATACAGTGCACGGATGTCAGCCGGGACTCTACTGATGTTGTAGTCATCTTCAGGCAACAAGAGCAATCCCGCCGCACACGAGTCACAGCCACGTTCTTTGGTTGCATCCCAAGACCGAGAATTTTGGTTTCGCAGCAAATATTTCCTGTCCTCGATATGAATTGTGTTCGCCCTTTGTTGCTGCGCTGCCATCTGTGTAGCTAACGACCGCCCAAATTGGCCAACTCCGGCATACACAACATCATCCCCAGATTCCAACCCTAATGACACGGCGGCTAGATGTCTGTAATACGCAGCAAGTGATGGTAGGTCAGGGACTTGTAGTAATGTACACGAAGGCACGCCAGAATGGTCACCTGATCCTTTTTCTCGGAATGGAGCAACGCGAAATCCGAATGCAGCACATGACAATTTTTTAGCGAGCGGAGCTGCTTTTGTTACTTCCCCAGATAAATCATGTGCGAACAAAATTACTGGACATGTTGTTTTGTCGTTCAGCCTAACAATCTCAGGTGCAGTCCCAACTTGAAGCGTGGGCTCCTTCCATCCCGGTAGACGATATCCTAATCGTTTTGCAACATGCGATGTAAATTGTGCAAGCGTCATTGGCGATTCAGCGTCTCTCCATGCATCTGCAAGCTTTGGGTCGATGCTGCAACGTTTGAGCATGTGTGGATCGCCCGCTCCAAGACCACCCTCTGTCACTGGCGCAAACGTGGCTACGTTTGTTGCCGTGTATGGCGTAGTCATGATTAGTTCATGTGGAATTCCGATGAGAGTGCATAAGTTCTCTGAAACTGCCCTTGGTCTTGTCACGAGGTCCTCGTATGAGAATCTTAAATATCTTTCGCGCGAAACACTGCGTAAGAAGTCAATGACGTTTGCATTACCGAGCGCCCACAGTCTCTCTGCCTCAGTCCACATCGCACTCTTTATGGATGACATTGTCATTTCCTTGATAGTGCGACTTTCCAAGTTTGTGACCTTCTCACAATAGGGAGCACCAGAATCACTGATGCCGTCATTTCCTCTTCCACTCTTGACATCGACAACTCCATCAAGCACCCCTGATAACCATTCTCGCTGAATCGTTTCTTTCACCATGGACGCTACATTTGCGTATGGATGTCTGTGCACAAATGCATACCGAACATTGGTGAATAACGTCTCTGCTCGACGGAGAGTGTTGATGCTCCAAACATAAGGTGGAGTTTTATCAACCAAGACACGATCACCACTCCATCGCTGCAAAATTTCATAGACGTGCACAATCTCTAGTGCGCTGAATTGTGTCAGAATAACATCTGCTTCTGATGCTTGACAATCGCGAAGTTCAATAACTGCCTTTCTCAAACCCTCAAAAATCCACCCCTCTAGTTCCTGACCTGCTAAGCGACTCCGGCGCTCATCCATCGTGTAAAAATGCAATAAATATAGCTCTTGCGGCGCGAAAACTCTTCTGTTCGCGTTCAACATGAGTTGAGTCAACGTTGAACCTGAGCGTGGGTTTGCAAGAACATAAACTATGCGTCGAGCGCATTTTTCTGGCTGGATCATCGCAAGGCTACTTGGCTGTCGCTCTGGCTCGATCATTTGCCGTGATGCATGCGACTCGAGCCATGATCGTATGATTGCATGTATGTCGAAGCCTTTACATGCCTGATTTGCGATGGCCGATTGCATCACCGCAGCAGCAAGTTTTGCCAATGCAGGGTGTGATGAAACGATCCCATCTGGTAGAAATGACATTCCGAGCCGCTCGCGTAAATGTTCTTCTACATCACTGGCTTCATTTCTCGTTAGGGCAGTTCCGTTAGTATCAAAGAAATTGCCACCACGGGTTATCTTACGTGATGGTCCCAGGAAAGAACGAAATGTTTGCCAGATGACGTTTTCCACGTACACTAGAACTTCCTCGCTAGCTGCTTGGGCACGTTTATGGATACATCGGTCATGTTTTGGGAGTAACACGTTCGTTTTAAAATCGAACGGGGGGTGAATCATAGTGTGAATAGTCTCGCAGTCCGCGCGATCTACGATGCAGTGTGCCATTGTGCCGCCAAAGCCGAAGCTGCTCACTCCAGTTGCACATATCTTGTCGTTTTTATCACTACAGTTTGAAGCCGAAATTACAGAGTACATAGGGGCTAGGCACATAGGAAATGCCCTTGGGAACATATTTACGTCAACTTCTATCCATGTGTGTCCCATCTTAGTCGCAATGTCACTCGACTTTTTCTTCTCTTGCTCAATCTGTCCACCTATAAGCGGATGTAAGCTACAGAAGTGCACAATTGGTGGCGCTGCGAGTTGTTTGGTCACCAAACATGCTTTTATGAAACTAGCCATGCCACTACATCCATCTAGGTGACCGATGTTTGGGTGAATCGATCCAAAAACTAATTGATCGTCTGGGTTCCTATTGGGCTCGAATACAACTTGATAGGCCCCGACCTCTACAGCATCGCCATACGGTTCGCCCAAGCCAGATGCCTCGATGTACTTGAGCTCACTAGGTGCCATTCTGGCATCCATAAGTGCAGTTCGTACTTTGTGTTGAATAGCAGGACCTCGCAGTGCACGTAAAGAGGCGCCACCTCCTTTATGTGTCGTAGCAAGACCGCAAATGTAAACGAATGCATGCTCTTTCACTGTATGTTCACGCATCACCGTACCAGTCTGTGATGAAGACTCATTTGTTGATTTACTTTGTTCATGTGAATGCCACAATATAACAGATCCAGCACCTTCGCCGCGTTCAAAACCGTCAGCGCGGGAGTCGAATGTTTTACATCTCCCGTCCGCTGGAAACATCACGCGTGCCGTGTGTAGATCCGTCATGTTGTGATGTAGAATGAGGTTTACACTCGCAGCGATGCACCGGAGATCTTTACCTGCATCACGTAGAGACTCTGTTGCAGCCATATTAATGGCAACGAGTGCAGAAGCTGAAGCGCAGTCAATGGATAGGGATGCACCCACTAGACCCAGAATATGACTTACTCTATTCGAAGCGAATGCGTAGGTGCTGTACGCAATGGCTCCAATAGTGTCCACCACTTCTTCATAAGATTTGCCTTCAAAAGTCATCTCTACGATTCTCTCTCGCAAAAAACTATCGTGATCATTGTTGCAGATTCCTACGTATACCGCCGTATTGCTTCCCCTCGACAAGTCCTTTGTCATGCCAGCACCGTACATGGCATCCACAACCACTTTCAATATCATCCGCTGTTGTGGGTCAATAGCCGTGGCTTCTGCATTTGATACATCAAAAAATAAACAGTCAAAATGGTCGATATCAGATACAAAAGATCCATGGCGACTATATCGCTCCGTATATGGGTCACGACGGCGGCAAATCCCAAATGCTGTCGTGTCAGTATCTACATCCCATCTATCGAGCGGCACTGTGGTTATAGCGTCACCTCCGGACGAAATCAGTTGCCAAAATTTGCCTAGGGAGTCAGAGTCACTTTTTCCCTTTCCTGCGAAGCGACATCCAATGCCCATGACAACAGCAAGGTCGATGCTCTTGCGGTAAGTGTTTTCGAATTCTCGGCCACGAGGCGGAGCATTTGTACAACAAGCAGAGGTGTCAGTCGTACTGAATCCCATCTTATCACTAACAAAACTAGCTATCGCTGAAACTGTGGGATAGTCGAATGCAACTGTGGTGGGTAGAGAGACCCCAATATCTATCTCTATGGCTTGGCCCAATTCCGTCATCGAAAGACTGTCAATGCCCGCTTCGATTAAAGGTTTATGAGGGTCAATTTCGTGACCAAGGACGCGCTGAATGGTATTCATGATCGTGCATTGGATCGCAGCAATACGATTTGTCCGCGAAATACCCAAACATTGCATTGTACATGTATCACTTGCATCGTTGGTTGCACAATGGGGCAAAGGTGGGATGACATGCACCGACATCAACTCCGCAAGGAGGTTTGGCATAGGCGACGGCAAGTTCCTAAATAATACATCCCATTTGAATGGGTTTATGCATAAAATTCCGGTGTGGGAGATGCAGGACCTCAACACAGCTCTGAGAGCGCTCAGTCCCTCACAAGGTGTCAAACTGCCGATGCCAAATCGTTCCAACCGACTCACTGTTCCAACTATGTTGGATGACATGCCTCCATCACCTCCAAGTTCACCCCATGCGCCCCATTGGACACTTGTAAGGTCAGTCTCTCCACATCGTTGTGCGATGCCTGAATACGTGTCCAGGACACTGTTTGCTGCTGCATAGTTTGCCTGACCAGCTGATCCAAGAAGAGATGCGATTGAGGAAAATAATATACGGTCGCAGAACCCATCCTCAATACTCCCTAACATGCGAGAAATACCACCGCCACCAATACCTCTACCGATGCCCACCTTCGGGGCGAATACACGATATGTCGTACCCGCTGTCTGGTTTAGGATTGTGGCATCTACGAGAGACCCACCAGCATGGAAAATTGACCCAATATGCCCGACAATGCTGGATATTGGTTTAAGAGCAGTTGCAAAATTTGATTCCTCTGAATCTGCAACATCGCATCGGACTGAGATGACAATACCTCCAACATGGACAGCCCTCGTTGAAAACAACGCAGCACGGCCGGAACGACCGAGGAGAATCATAGGAGATGGATTATTTAATTTAGGATCGTAAGAAGATGCAAGCCACGTCGATATGAGGCGGCCGATACTTCCCAAGCCTCCAGTTATAACAACAGCACGGCGGCATCCTGTTGTAGACAATGATACTGATTCTACTGTAGAAGGTGGTAATGCATGTTTCAAATGCGGTGCACGTGTAAGCGAACCCACGTACTTCGTGGAACATCGAGTTGCAATTGTCTCCGATGTATTTGCAGCCTTAGAATCGGCAAAAAGATGTTGACCAGCCTTAATAGCGATGTTATCTACGTCAGTTCCACCAACAACAACGCTTGCATTCGCCGGTTCATTTCCCGCAACGCGAAAAACGGCCAATATTGCAGACATAGAGTGGGCACTACTGTATTTTCCCGCATATCCGGGGGCAGCCCCCGGCACTAAGATTTCCGCACCTGTGGTTGTGATGTATATACCCCGTATAGGGGATGTTGACCCGGGGGCTGTAGCATAGACCTGAGCTGAAGCTGTCGCCATTGCGGCGATCCGAGAAGGCAGTAGTTGTCCACAAGAAGACAACGCATGTGACCTAATAAAGCTCGATGATTCTCTAGGCGAGCAACGCATAATTCGTGAGTTTGTTCCGGTTGATTTCCAAGATACAACGTACATATCTGAAGTTGATATTTGGTTCCAACTGCTGTTGCAAGACTTCTCCTTCCGTGTAGATATCGATGACGTCTCTCTTGGCATATTTCGATGTAAATTCAGAAACAGATGGCATATCTCTCCGGCGCAAACGTAAGCTAGGCACGTGGTTTGCGTGTTGGTTTCAGGATTGACCGCTCCAAAGCCACAAGTGGCAATTTGGCACTTGGCATTGTCAACGCGTTGGAGCGTATTACCACTCCATGCTGCCTCTAAAATGTTTGCAACAGTTCCATCGAAGAGGGTAGGCAGAGTTAAAGCATTGATGTCCATTAAAATTGCAGGAGTATCGTTTCCACACAGAGCGTATGTCGGTAGTCTATCTTTGGTCAGACAAGTGTTAAGTATGTCGCATGGATGTGCAAAATAGCTGAATGGCGATACATCAGCTGCCGTGAAGTCAAAGGAGCATGTGAGCACAACAGTGTCAGATATAGGTTCAATACCGATTTTCCCATCACTTACATCGCCAGGACTTGATGTTTGAACCACTAGTGAATTATCAACCATATTAAAACGTGCACGAACGATCATCGCACCATCGACACGTATAGAATTAAAGACCACAGACCGAGCTATCGACCCACAGTGGTAGAAATCTGAATCAACAATCGCAGCAACGGCCGCAAAAGCGAAAGCGAGAGACGTAGAAGACATCGATGGTACTGATGCACACAATAAACTGTCAGCAGGGCAAAAGTCGACAATAACGAAGCTCGGTCCTGAGGGAGGTACTGAGGGAGACACCTTTAAATCGACAGTAGCACTTTGAAGCATCGGGTGTCGCACCAACATAATCCAAAGTCGCCTGCGATGCCATGTCGAGGATCGGCCACGATGCGCGACTCCCGCACTCGATGAGACAGGTGCCGCAATCAGCACATGCGCATTCGTACCTTGGAACGCAAACGAGCTGACCCCACGGTGCAGGGGCCAGTCATGCGCGGCAACGATGGTCGCAACTTGTTGTCTTGGAAGTGCCATGGCCTTTGTCAAACCGCATCCAGAGTTGTGCGCTATGTTGTAAACATGTGGGTTGATGCCAGTCAGATGGACGATGGGTCGTACGAGGCTGCACCCAACACCGAACACGGCGTTTACAAGGCCGACTGCACCTGCAGCGGGCTCGGTGTGGCCCATGCAAGACTTCATGGCCGAAAGAACAAGCGCCGTGAGCCGCGAATCGTGTGTGTGTTCCACGAGCACTGCGTGGGCAGCGCCCACTTCGATTGGATCGCCAAGTGGCGTGCCGGTTCCGTGCATCTCGAGACCGTCGACCGCACCTGGATCCGTTTTAGCAGACCCTAGACAGCTGCGAATAACACGCTGTTGCGAGGGTCCGTTAGGGGCGGTGAGGGAGCTTGAGCGGCCATCTTGGTTCACTGCCGACGCGACCAAGGTGCTTGAATGAAGTTCCAATGACGTCTTCATGATCGTCAGAGAGCAAATCTCGAATACCACGCACGCCTCGCCACGCACGTAGCCATCCGCGCTCGAGTCGAGGGTCTTGCAGCGGCCGTCTCTTGACAACATGCCGGCTTTGCTGAACATCTCACTCGTCATCGGATTGAGCGTTACGTTCACACCACCCGCGGCAACGGAATCAGACTCGCCTACGACAATACTTGTGATTGCGATATGTGAGCCCACTAGCGACGACGAGCACGCCGTGTCAACGGACATGCATATGCCTTGCATGCCGAACGTGTACGAAATGCGCCCGCAAGCGACGCTGAGAGCGCCACCAGTCGCGGTATACGCACTGACGTTGTCGGCCATTCTGCCATATTCACTGCCAGAGATACCAACAGTAACACCCGACTGTAAAGGCGCCTTGGCGCGGCATGCGTCGGTCGTGGCCTCCCACGTTGCTTCTAAGAGCATGCGTTGTTGAGGATCCAGCAACACACCCTCGGTGAAGGACACGTTGAAAAGATCGAAGTCGAACTGGTCCACACTGCTGACAAAGCTACCAAAACGTGCCCCCAAATTCGTTGTATCACCAGGTACGTCGAGGCACCATCTTGCGAGTGGTACGCACGCGATGGTGTCCACGGCGTTACGAGTGCAGCGCGTATCGTATGGCGTCCGGCTGGACGTGCCGAGAACACCGATGATCGCTCGTTGTACACCGCTGGCGATTTTATGTTTATCAATGACACAGTCCTCTGCATCATCAACGCCCGGATGCATTTTCGACGTGATGTAGCCAGACATGGCACCGACAGATGGATAATCAAACACCACGGTGCTCGGAAGTTGAACGCCAAGAGATGCATTTATGGCATCTCGTAGCTCAACGGCCCCAAGCGAATCGAGGCCTGCGTCAGTGAGGGGCTCATTGACAGCAACACTGGTGCCCAAAATATCTCGCACGCAGTCGGTAACTTTTGCCTCGACCACAGAAGCCTCCATGGTGTTGTCAACGTCAAGGCGCCTAATTTTGATGTCAGCAGTCACATAATCTGCCACTAGCTCACGCGGTGCAAGGTGTGCAAACGCGCCGAAGAACGGTGGAATGGGATCCATGGTGCGCAAAAACCGATCCCATGTGAACGGATTTGCAGACACTACAGGATGCCCGCCGGAGTTTTTGATGGCACGCAACGTGCTTAGACCCTGCTCGGGCGTGATGACGCCGACTCCAAGACGCTCCATGCGGTGAACGGTATTATTGTCAATCGCGGCCATGCCTCGACCACCGCTCCATGCTCCCCATTGTATACTGGTTTCGTTGCGGCCTTGCATAGTTGCAACGCGCGCATGAGCATCGAGCCATCCATTTGCAGCACAATAGTTGGCCTGGCCACCAGAGCCGAGAAGTGAGGCGACCGAGGAAAACACCACGGTCATCCGCATGTCGCGGGCTAAGGTCTCAGAATCGAACTGCACAATTCCAGCGCACTTTGGAGCCATTACCGCAGCTACGGCACCCACACTTTGGTTATGGATCATGGCGTCACGAAGGAGGCCGCTGGCATGAAGCATGCACCGCACCGGCGCTATTGAAGCACAAGCGGATGATACCACTTCTTCGGCAGTGGAAACATCCCCGCGCGTCATAACTACACACGTAGCACTCACGACCAGCATGTGATCCATGATATGCGTCTTACCAGATCGTCCAAGCAAAGTGATGTGTGTGGTACCAGAACGTGCATCTGCGGCAGCTACCAGCTGACCGAGGCCTCCGAGGCCTCCTGTCACCATTGTTGCACCTTCTGATACAATTGAACGGACACGGATGCGCGTGATGATTTTGTACAAGAGTTCTGAAAAACCATTGGCATCACACATCAGTGACCCCAGAGCATTCGTGAAGAAATCTTGAATCACCCCAGTGTCTGGATTCGTCGACCAGGGAATCAACACAGGAGTTGAGATGGATCCACCGCGCATCGTAATACCTTGAGCGCCGTGTGTGCGCGCTTGCACAGGCAACGTAATGCTCACACCCGCAGGATCGCGGTCACACCCTAGGATCGCAGTACTCGCCTGCAGTTCTGGCGCCGCACAACGCATGACGGCCCACACTTCCGCCCCACTGGTACGCGTGGTCGCCCTACTTACAGACCCTGCTGTTTGTACTGCCATTTTCGATATCTTTGATACGGCTGCAAGTTGCGCAGCTTGAATACTATTCAGTGCATTTCGACAAGGCTGATGCCGTGATGCTGAAAGCGAGATGGCATTATATGAATACGCGTCCTTCTCCGGACCATCACTCGAAGCTCGCGTGAGCCATGCAACCTCGTACATCATACCATGCGTGAGTCTTGAAGTTGCAATGGTAGATTTTACGCGCTCAACTCTCGATGCCCGCGCTGGCTTGACCTCGAGACCAATGAGACTGGTAGTGCAACTATTTTCTGCATACATATAGTGATCGGAAAGGTCGGCGGGTCGGGACGTGACCTTGGCCCAAACAGCACGCGCTGAAGATGTATTCGCCACCCAAAAGGCACCGACACCCGCAGGAATGCGCAATTTCGAAGAGTCGGAATCACTTTCAGAGGCGCAAGCGAGCTGGAAGTTTGCATCGAGAACGGCAGGAAGGACAACAATACCCGAGCTCTCGCTGCTGCAACAGTCGTCCCCCGGAATGCTGGAACCGTGTGAAATAACACCAAGCGATGAAAATGCGGGTGCCCCACGTGTCCTTCTGTGACAAAGAGCTAACGCACGTGTCACGGTGTGGACAAATTGAGTGCGTTGCTCGTGCATCGAACTCCAAGTGGATGTGAAGTGGGGTCGCTCATTTGAGGCGGAGCGAAGTCGAACGTCGCATGCTAGCATGTTGATAGAGCACACCACGGTAGACGGCGCGATGCCATTCTGAAGGACCATCGGAGCTGTTATCACGGCGTCGCACAATGCAGTCGCCGCGTCCGCAAGGAGCCATACCGCGGATAAGCCAACCTCGAGGAATGCAGAAGCTGGAAATAGTCCTTTATCTAAGACCCTGTGATCCCACAAGTAGACCTGTCGGTTGCATGCGATGCATGCTTCGTAGTGTACAGAAGATGAAAATAGGTCGACAGTAG
>JACLAB010006864.1_pt1 | contig 60297 bp, 63 predicted proteins | sample 8027921 | NCBI WGS metagenome assembly JACLAB01 (sample SAMN15725117, study PRJNA655200) | protist metagenome | isolation source: fluorescence activated cell sorting (FACS) single amplified genomes of... | place: USA: West Boothbay Harbor, Gulf of Maine | collected 2000-07-19 | reverse complement strand
GTCAACTCTTTTGCAGAAAAGGGTTGACTTTTGCCTTTTAAAGTATTATAATGGTATTATATTTTGAGGCAATGGAGATAAATTATGAAATATGATAAAAATGGACTTTTAACTATAGACGATGTCGTGGTTAAAACTGACGAGAATGGTAAACAAAGATCTGATGCTTGGGTAGGCAGATTTGACGTTAACTGTTCAGGTGATATGCTGGAACTTGAGAAATTCAAAGATACAGTAAAATATATGAATAAACTTCTTAAGGAATCTGGAGTTGTCAATAGACTTGGTAACCCGGTCAGATATAGAGTTGAATGTAAAGGTAGGAAACCTGTTGAGAAAAGAATCAATCCCAGAACTGGTAATGAATGCCAATACAGAAATGGGTTTGGAGACATCGTTGGTGGAATTGCCAATGCTGGTGCGATTGACGCATATATCTACACAAGATCTACTGGGAGTGCTTCGTGAAAATTAAAATCGAAATTGAGTTAGACACGGAAAGAGACTCACAAGAAATCAGTGACTTGATAGATATCGCTGACAGAATCAGAGAAAACATTGCCGAGGACGCCTCATTTGATGACTGAGTTAATACTTCTATTTTGGAGTTTAGTGGTCGTTACATGGGCTGCATACGGTATGCACGTAATTAAGGAATTTATTAGACATGGTGGAAAAGATGATTGAACCAAGTATTAAAAAGCCCAGTCTGTTTAGAAGGACCGTAATGTCCTTGGTAAGTGGCTGGCGAAGAGTGATGGATGTGCGATATAATCCATTGAAATATATCCCAGACCCGAGTCTACAGACGTACTTTATGTTGGTATTATTTACCATCTGGAGTGTGTTCTTTGGTTTCCTGGCGGCGAACTACCTAGGGTTTTTCAACTATAACACGGTCGTGAGTATCGTTATCCACTGTGCGGTATTATTACCCTTAGCATTCACAAATGCCATATTTGTTGACGCCGAAAGAGACGGACATAAGTGGTTAAAGGAATGGAAAGAGGAACAATCGCGATATACGATTATAACCAATAGACTTAAAACGAAGAACCTAACGATATGGGACCCTTCAAAGGAGGCGTAAAATAATTCAATTATTTTGCCCTAGCGTGTTGACTTTAACAAGCAACCATGTTATAATGGTTGTATAAATTAAGGAAAAGGAGACATTTATGATAAATTTATTTGAAAAAGGCCCGGCTTTTGTAATGGGCAACTGTGAAAATGCAGCTGAGTTCATCTGTTCAGATTGGCCAGAGGGCTGTGGTTTCGGATCATCCGATAGAGGTGCAGTTTTCAGAAGTGCTTTAAGAGATACAATCGGCTGTGAAAATGCTGAAAACTTCTTTAAAGGTAATATTGAGCTTAATGAGACTGAGCTATCAATGTTCAAAATGGGCGTTAATAATGCCATTTCAAATGTATTTGCTAGGGAGGCAGCGTAATGAATAAATTAATCATACAAACACAATATTTGGAGAACTATGGTTCTTCAAAGGAACCTTATATGAAGTATAAGGGTGGTTCTACCTATGTCTTGCCAAACTGTGGCGATATGGACAGCAACGAGATTGCTACGGCTGTGGCGAGAGTCAAGCCTTACATCACCACTGACTTGGTCAAGTCGAACGGTGGCTGCGAAGAGTACATCGTCGGCGCATATGTTGGCGACATAGACGAAAAGGTCTGTGAGGATTGGGAAGCAATCACCGAGTTCACGTTCATGGGTGGCGATGAAATCACCTTCATGAAGGTTACTGATAACACCGAGATGGGTTATATGAGAAAAGAGATTCTTGAGAAGATTGAGACCTGGAACGGTTGTTCCGAGTCTGTTACCCAGAGGAAGAATTATACAGCTTCCTTCAGAATGGAAGATGGGTCCTTGTTAAATGGCAAACAGCTTCAAGAATTCCTAGAATTGGCGGTGGCATAATGGAAATATTAAGTAATTTAGGCGGTGTCGCTATACTGACTGCTTTTTTAGTGTTCAGTTATATAGGAATACACATGGTATTTGAGAAGGATGCCAAGAAACACATTCCCTTAATATGGGAAGAAGGTGGTATTCTCTACAATTTATTTAATAGGAAATCTAAATGATTCAGGTTATGCAAGAGATTACTGATTGGGGAGACGCCCCAGTTGCGAATGGTCAATACCATCTTAATTCATATGGGTTTCTGGTCGCGTATCAGGCACCTGGTGGTGACCTCAAAAAATTCAAAGCCCCTATGAAACAATTTTCTAAGGCAAGGCGCAAATTTGAACTGATTTCAGAATACGCTGACTCAGATCTTCCAAACGATGTGAGGACGGTCAAGGGTAGCAATGGCAATATGTACACAATCACTAATGGAAAGTGCAGTTGCCCAGGATTTACTTTTAGAGGAAAATGCAAACATGTTGGATAACATACGAAACAAAATCTCGAATGCGTATTACGATTTTATTGATTTAAATTGGAAATACTTTGGTAAGGTTTTATTGGTTATCGTACCAGCTGTTGTTTGGACCATCACATATTATATTATAAAATGGATTTATGCTGGTGCAGAGGCTTTCAACACAATTGGTGGCGAAGCGATTGAATCATTTTTAGAAGATTAATTAAAAAGGTGCAAGTGCTGCTCGACACTTGTACTGTAAATATAACCGAGCTTTAAAGGAGAAATTTATATCATGAGTAGTTTTATATTACCAACAAATGACAAAGACAAGAAGCGTATTAGGGATTGTATGGACGAAATCAGTAATTCGTACACTCGCCAGGCAGCTGAAAGGTCTTTTATCAAGGAAGCTATTGAATCTCTTTCGGAGGATGTAGATATCCCTAAAAAGATTCTTGCAAAGGCCGCAAGGGTTTATTATCAACAAAATATGGCTCAGGTCGTAAGTGAAGTTGAGGATATTGAGGCCTTAATGGAATCTATTTAATGGATTCCAAATTTGAAGTTCACCCACAAGGCACCGCAACGGAGCTAAGGTTATCAAGAGAACTCGTTCGAGTAATGGAAAATTCCGGTGGTGTTCTGCCATCGGATATTTCCAAATCCCTGAAAGAATTAACTGACTTTCACACAAAACAAATCACAGAGGAAACTCTGTAAAAAAATTTACATTTTTTATGAATATTATAATATATTATAAAAATTTTGTATATATACCATTGTGGGCAGCGACGCCCACATTTTTATGAGAAGAACATGAACGATCAGCAAGAATTACACTTCAACAAACCAAGAGAAGCAACTCCACAAGAGATTGCCGACTGGGCAGAGAATGACTTTTTTATGAAAGGTGATTTCGATGTCATGAAGCTTTTTGTTGCAGTGCCTGCTGTAATTCAGTTCTTGTGTTTAACCATGATGTTTGCTGTAATGGCATTAAACAGTGTATATTTTTAAGCTGTTGTTCGGCCTGGGAAAGGAAGAGCAAAATTTTAAGATAACGCCAGTCAATATTATCATCACAGCGACAGGGGTAGGGTTACTCTTCTTAGGAAGTATATCCCTATTACTGTTAATAACATCGTACATTAACGGATAGTAAAATGAAAATAGCTAATATCAAAGAGAAATTAGAATTGTTAACTTTGACTTGTATTTTCTGTGTATCCTTACTAGCGGTATAGTGTTAATGTCTAAATTCTTAAGTTTCTTTTGGAAATGGTGGGTTCAGCCGTGGCATGCGGAAAGTGAGATGAACAGAAGGTACGATCACATCACGTAAGGAGTGATTAAATGAAAGATCGAATCAAAGCTCGAGCTTTGTTTCAAACTACGGAAGTTTGTATAGAGTGTCTACTAGTAACATTGTTTATGGGAATGATGTTTTATAGCCTCAGTACTCTACTGTAATGGAATAAAAAGTTTTTAAGGTCTTTTCTTTAAAAAAGGACCTTCTTATTTTGGGCAAATATCCTTTGCCTTTCTAATTATATCAAAATTATTAACAACAGCATACCCAGTTGTGTAATTAGCAGCTGTCTGAAAGAATTGCCATTCGTCAGGATTCTGATAGTATATACTTTTCATTGCTCCAATAACAACAGCTTTAAAAAGAACAAGTTCAAGTGCTGATGGTTTTGAGCCTCCAAAGACAATAGGATTCGCTTCAGTTATACATGAATATTTTAACCCACGGTATGTCGAATACACATCGAGAGATTGTATTAGATAAAAATTAAATCGTGTTGGCGTAACTAGTTGTGTATCTACAAATGATAGATCTAAAAGTGTTTTTGAAGTGACATCTTCAGGCTCGTGTAAAACCGTGTTAACATACTCTTGATTATATGGAGCTGTAAATCCATGTTTAAAGAAAAATTCTTGTGTTTCTGTTGCCTCAATAGAAACTGCTAATAAACAAATAAGAATTAATAGTTTACTTGGTAGTCGCAATGAATACTCCGTTCCAATCCTTTGGAAGTTTTTGTGTTTTCATATATTCACAACGCTCAATCCACATGTTGTAATAATTAGACATTCTGCCTTCAAAGCATTCCATTAAATCATTACATATTTTAATTGCTTTATCAAAATCTTGTTTCTGATAATTCATATGCATGTCATTGTGCATTTGTGACGGTTTAACATATTTATCTTTATTAAGGTTAAGAACAGTGTATATCTCAATACCTATAGTTTTCCCTTTTACAGCTAGGTCATCTACTTTAAGAAAAAAGAAATCATTTTTACAATGCTTTACTGTATCTCCACCAACTAAAAGTAGGCATCCATATTCCTTACATTTTGACTCAATTCGAGCAGCTGTGCTAACAGCATCTCCGAGAACATCGTAGCTGTGTCGCTCGGTAGACCCCATCTCCCCAAGATAACCAAGGCCAGTATTGATCCCAGCACCCATACCAATGGGTGGTCGTCCTTCACTTGTGATTTTTTCATTAAATTCCTCTACGGATTGTAGCATATTCAAACCAGTCTGAACAGCTGTTTTTGGATGGTCTTTATCTTCCATCGGCGCATTGTGAATGTGCATACTAGCATCGCCTATATACTTAATAACCATTCCATTTGCATTAAGGACAGGCTCAGTGATTGAATCCATATATCCATTCATTAATTTAGTTAAACCTTTAACATCATCTCCAAAGCTTTCGCCAAGGGGAGTGAAGCCTCTCAAATCAGAAAACACAATACTAACTTCTTTCTTCATACCTTCTTTAATGAGGGCAGGGTTCTCTTGTAGAAGTCTTACGACTGCTGGGGAAGCATAACCAGCGAACTGTTTTAGTATTTGACTTTTTTCTCGGAATGTGATATAATACTTATTAAAGCTCGATTGGGCAAACACAACAAAGGAACCTAATGAAATCAAAGTTGCGTCAACAAATGTTAAGGCGTCGTGCCAAAAGTGCTGACTCGCACCGTATGCACTACCGACGAGAAGAAGAGATGTTATCACCCCAGGAATTATGGGCAAGGTATAGACCGCTCCAAGGATTCCTAGACTCACTAAGACCAGAAACAAGAGCTCGTATAATGCAGACCAGTCGGGAATCTTTATTTCAACGCCTGAAAGGACAGTCTGGATTAACTGGGCTTGAACTTCGTGGGGATACATTGCACCCGTTGGGGTTGCGACTGGATTAGAGTAACCTTCGGCGGTTATTCCAAAAATTAATACCTTTCCGCTTGGTAGAGGTTCTGTTATTGACTGTGATTTAAATTGGTTCCAAAAAGCAATGGGCACTTCAGCAAAACTATTTGTTGTAATAGGGTCTTGTTTACCCATACGAACCCATTCGACTCCATTGGAGCCTACTTTCATTTGATAACTTGGTTCTCCTGCGAACACTCGAAGGGTGTCGAGTGCCAAACTTGGGTACTGTACTCCATTTGCATTGATAACAAGAGGAGCTCTTCGCACGATTCCGGTGGGCTGATCAGGAACAGCAACAGTGGCCCCAACACCAAAAGCCCAAGAGCTAAGAGTATCAATAGGGAATAGAAGTCCTGGGAATTTATAAAGCCAATTTTCATTTTGTTCTCCAAAAGTAGCGACACCTACAAAGGTACCAACACCGTTTGATGTTTGTTGTGTTGGAGCAGATGATAATACAACAGCTTTGTTTGCCATTGCTTGAGCAAGTAAATGATCTTCTTTAAATCTATCTGCTTCCGAATATATTACATTTAATACATATAAGCTATCATCAGGCCCAGACTCAATATACTTAGCCACAGAACCGCGAGGCCATGGATATTGACCTTCGGCAGAGATTGCGGCTTCGTCAATGTTGACAAGTACCACATCTTCAATAATCTCTTTTTCTTTATTCTGCTGTAACGAGTCATAATAACTATATTCTAATGTTTGTATGAATGATGGGTTTGAAATGCTTAATGCCACAAACCCGGTGATGGTAAATAATACCGACCACCATTTGGTTATATATTTAAACATTGGCCCGGTAGTTTTTTACCGTTTCAATAAGTTTTCTTACATTGGTCACTGGAGTCATCTTATCAATGCCGTGGGCAAGATTTACGATGTAAGGTTTACCACGCATTTTATCTAATACTGGGGTAATATCTTCTCCTTTAATTAATCTCTTAACAGCGATACCACCCTGGATTACCTCAGCGTTTATCTCATCAACTGGTAAATCATCACTGATATTAATTGCATCAGGATTAACTTGTTCAATATAATCATTAATCTTATTCCCTACTAATCTAGGAAATGCAATAATACAAACATCCGGATGATGGACTCTGATTACATCAACGATTACTTTTGTTGGGCTGATTACAAATTCTTGGAAATCCTCTTCTGGAATATCTCCTGCATGACTATCAAAGATTTGTATCGTATCACAACCAGCTTGAATTTGAGCTTCCAAATGGCTAATAATATATGGTACCAAACCTTGTACTACTTCTAATTTCCTATCGCCGTGACACATATATTTGCATAGTGTCCAAGGCGCAGCTGCAAAGCCAATTAGTGATTTACTTTCATCAAGCTCTTCTCTTACTTTACAAATCGCGTCATAAACAGGTTCGCAGTTTTTTAGAAAATCTTGTGGAGTTACCTCTAAAAATTTCTTATCATAAGGACCTAATACTGGCCCTGGCACATAGTCAAGTTCTTGTCCTAGTGCATGATTAATAACCAATATATCAGAAAAGATAATAGCACAATCCATATCCATATCTTTAATAGGTTGCATTGTAATTTCTGCAGCCTTCCAAGGGGTCATTGCCATATCTAAAAAGCCTTTGCTTTTTTCTTTCATCGCCATATATTCTGGCATATATCTTCCTGCTTGTCTCATTAACCATACAGGATATAAATTGATTTCTTTGTCTTTAATTGTTCTTTGTAATAATGTTTTCATAATTAACTTATCATCCTCTCATATCCTCTGTTGCTTTTTTCATAAACTTATAATTAATCCATTCAACTAATCTATCCTTATTATTCTTGTATGCCCCAAATACCTTTCCTAGCCATCTGTCCATTGTTCTTTCTGGAGTATACTCTGACATCACAGGGTTTATGTCAAACATACCACAGCCAGATTCTACTTTCCAATATGTTTCACCTGTTTGATCCATTTCTGGAGAGTCTTTCCAAAATTCTGCTGATGTTATTTTTTCACCAGTGTCATGTAATGTGACCATAGTATCTTCTTCTGTATAATGATAGTGTGCTTTAATACAAGAAATTAATTCTTCTTGGTATGCTCTTTCTTCTATTCGTGATTCCCAGCCGTCGTATAATGTAACTATTTGACTGATAATTAATAGAGGCACCGCAAACCTTGTTGTAAACTTATTCCAAAAACCTTTAAACACTATACGTTCCACTCTTGTTATACTCTTATATCTACCCTAGTTCCTATTCTGGAATTTCTATATCCGTATTTCCTGAATATATAATATCCGTAGTTTTTAACACTCACTGCTGCACTACCGATACAGAGCAACCACCTGCAGTTAAACAGTTTTGTGAAAGTGAATATGATTGTGAGGTATATCCTTGTTGTAAAAGATTTAATGCAGTTCCATAACTACCTGATAAGTTAATTGTTGCAGTATGCCCTGTATTTTTTTGAATTACTTCTACATCATTATCATCATTACTAATAGTAAGATTAAGTGTCTTTGCTCCATCTCCTCGTTGTTCTACATATACATCATTTCCGTCACTAAAGATTAATTGATTATATGTGTGAGCACCATTACCTGAGTTTGCTTGCCAACCTGCAACATTATTATTACTTCCATGTATGTCTAAGTTTGCATAATGACCACCGCTTTCGCTTCCATCATAATAGAATGTTGTATCAGATGCATCATCTAGTTTACCACCCTGACCCCAACGAATACTATTATTCGAACCATCTAAATGCCAAAGGTCTATTGTGTTTTGATTTGAACCATCATTGTTTTGATATAGATGTAATGACATGTTTGCACCATTGAGATATGAATACGTATCGTACATCTTTATTTCGTTCTTCGAACCATATTGCTCAATGTTTAAAGATAAGTTATCTCCTCCTGTTTGGTCTATTGATATTTCGTTATCTGAAAAAGCAAAAGGTGCGATAATCATGGCACCTACAAATACGCCTATCGCGAACCAAGTACCTAAATCTCTGCCTGTCCAAATATGTGGGCCGACAGATTTACGGAACATCTCCCAAGCTCTTTCTTCATTTTTATCTTTGTATTTCATATTATTATTTATCCACCTTGCTTAAGTATGTAAAGTGATTCGTCTCCACCATTTAATAGAATTGTTCCTTGATAACCATCAACGTCGGTAACAATTGAGGCTGAGGCGTCAACTGCTACTGAAATATTAATAGTACCATTTACCATTCTAAGAAAATATATTTTTCCTTCTGATTCATATATGTTATATTGAGAATCAGAATTGAGTCCAAATGAAGCACCTTTCAATTCGGCACCTAATGATGAGCCACTGATAGCGGAGTCATCCAAGGAAGCTGTAGTTCGGACCAATTCTTCAACTACATTTAATACATCTGTGAGGAAGTCAACATCAAGGTAATCAATATCAAGTTCAGAAAATTCGAGAGCATCATCTTCAAGATAATCAATATCCAAACCATCGAACTCTAAGAAATCAATATCAAGTAATCCTTGGTCTTCGTTTGCTTCATCTGCTAACTCTTCGTCTAATGCTTGTTTGACCTCTGGTGGGGGTGATACAATAAACATATTATCAATCATAGAGGTGGTAATACCATTCATTGTAATTTGCTGCGTTGGTGGCGTATCTAATGACGATACCATGGTCGCTGCAAAGACCTCATTTAAAACTATTGTGCCACCATTATTTGATACTGTTATTTCACCAGAAGAGTTTCCGAATTCATCAGGTAGCAAAATGACGAGAGATCTTCCTAATTCGTCTATTGTTGTTGTAAAATCTGTTCCGCGAACTGCGATTGAGGCCGTGGGAGTTTGAATGTCAATATTACTTTTATTAACCATTCCTAATCGACCTGAAGCAAATCGTGCTGTACCCATAGCCATTCTCATAGCCATTTTTGATTTACTTGGATCGGGGTCGTAGTATACTTTGTCTATGTATACTTTAGTATTTTCTGTGAGTGATAATTCTGCTTCATCCAAGAACTGAATGAGCATACGACCATTTTGAGTTTCTGCTGTATCGTTAAGTTCAATGGCCGGAATGTTTTGAAGGTCTAGGATTTCTCCTGCTTCTCTTACAATCTGGCCATTACCCTTATGTTCGACAATCTCTCCAATTGGACTGCCAATAGCTTTAAGTGAGAAAACTATTGGCAAAGCCAACAAGATGAGATTAACTGTCGCCTGAGCTATCTTTCTGATTAATTTGAATCGTAGCATTTTCTGAGTTCACATCTAGTGTAATAATTCCATTACAAGTTGTTACACCAGTAGCACATGTACCACTCATTTGGATAATATCAATATCCGCTGATGAGCCATCATGTGTCAAATTAATCTCATGTTCTCCACCATCTTTCTGTAATGTATTAATGTTATTTGAACCACCTGTAATATCAAAATTCCAGATAGCATCATCAACATCAATGTCTACATCAAAAATATTACTTGAACCAATCAATGTCAAGTCCATATCCAATCTCTCAGCACTTGCGTTATAACCTTGGTCAAAGTCCATAGTATTTGAATCGCCTGTAATATCAACATCTATTGTTGAACTATCAGCCGAACCAACATATCCTATGTCCCAATCCCAAACATTACTATCGCCTGTGAAAAGCAAATTGTAAGTAGAGCTATCTGACACTAATAAACCATAAAGTAAATTTGAATTACCTATTTGGTCTATATCGAAATTTAAACTGCTGCCAGTAATACTCATTGCTGATGATGAGCTTGAAAAGTCATCTCCACCAATTTTATTGCCGAATCCATACTGGTCAATATACACTGTAAAAGTGTCACCAGTTTGAGCAATATTAATTTCATTGTCGTCAGTAGCCTGAGCAAACAATACATTATTGAAAGATAACAAACATAACAAAGTTAGGCCTAAATTTAGTTTAGTCATTTTCTTCCTCTTTATTTTTATCCAAGGAGTGTAAGTCATTTGTACCAGCTCTGTCCCGCTGATGTGGATGCCTATGCCCCTCTTCTATTGTCCAGAAACCTCTATCGTGTCCCTGGTATACTATTTCCAGCACTGCAGCTTCAATAGCTGTTCGTACTGCATACGTCACTGATTCATTATTTCCCACACCGTCCTCGTACTCAATCAATTGAGTTGCCTGGTCCACAAATCGGAAAACGTCTCCTCCAGAACCATAACTCAAAATTGTCTTTTTCGTTTGGACGTTCAATAATATTTCACCAGTTAATACAGAAACGGCACGGATTGAAACTGTAACTAAATCTTGTCTATACTGTCTAGTTATTCCTATACCTAATGTTCTTGCCCCTCTACCACCTGTTTTTATATTTGTATCATAACCTATAATTCCACCTTCCATTATCATTCCGGCGAATAACAATGGACCGACACCAGGGCTTTCTTCGTTTAATTTCTTGGCAGCTTCATCTCTACCTGAACGAATAATTTGTCTTTCCCTAACAAGAGCGTCGATGTTCTGTCTTTCAACTACCCTAAACCAAGTGCCACCACCTGCTGTTTTCAAGGCGTCTATTAATAATTCTGTTCCTCCTTGTGTTACCGCAGTGGAGAAACTTTGGCCAGTTTGAGAATCTTTTCTCTGGCCAGTTTTATCTTGAAAACCATATACTGCAACCACTGGCTTATTCTTTGCTGGTGGTAATTCTAATAATTCTATATAAGATGGTAATTTAACTACCGATGGTCTTTCAGCACAAATCAAGCCTTGTCCAAAGAACTTCCTCGAGCCCTGATAAACCTTGTCTCCTATATATTTTTCTTCTGACCAGTCATCCCACTTGCCATTCTCATAAGAACATTGACCTGGGTCATCGCTCCATACTGGAATTTGTGAAAACGAAGCACAACCTGTAAGGAATATAGCTAGTACACTAACCGCCGTCAGCCGTATCATCGCCACCCCCAAAGTTACCACTTCCAATAGGTATTTCAATGACTGTTGTTGTGCCATCGTCACCTATAATGGTCATTTTAATAAATTCGGTTCCATCTTCATTTGTAATGACTTCATAAGTTACAGTTGAGCCTTCTAAAACAAAAGACCCAAATCTAACTGGATTGTCATTACTAAACATATTATCAACAAGCTGTTTTGCCAATTGAGCATATATTCTACTTTCTAAATTTCTAATAAATTTTGATAACGTCGAGTTATCCAATTCTCTTTGCGCTGCTCTTTCTGCTGCTTCCAATGCGTCTTTAATTGTCTTTTTTCTGCTGTGTTCTTGGTTTTCAATAGTTAAATAATGTGCACCAGTTCCAATACCACTGAAACTGGGATTTTTAAATTTGTGTACTATGGGTTCTGCAAATGCAACCTGAGCAATAAAAAACAAAATTATAAGAGCTATTCCTAATGTAGTACCATTAATCTTCATCTTTAATTTCCTTTCGTATAGATTCTTTTAGCTCTGAAACTTCTTTTAACTTTAATACAACATCTACTTTCTGCTGGAGCCTAATCAGGTCTTGGTCCAGCATTCTCATCCTATCAATCACCTTAATCAATTGTATGTGCTGTTTATCTATTTCTGGTTGAATTTCTTCATTGATAAACTTCCACACAAAAAACACAAAATAGCCCAGACCGACAACCATAATTGTTGGAAATCCGTATTCTGATACTAATTGTGCTATATCCATAAGTCTATAGATTAAGGTCTAGTTGGTGGGGTCCTTTTCTTTTAAAAAACATACAACCGAACTGGTCTAATTCCAATACAAATTCATCACCTACATCTAAAGGTGTGTTGTCTATTTTTACTTGGCTGTGTGGCTCGAGTTCACTATCAACATCACTTAGTAATAAACCATTCTTATCAATATCAAACTTGTAGCCTACGTGCGTTACCATCAATCTCTCCTTACATCAATTCTACCATCTTCAATGAAATTTTCTGCCCGAGCTATTCTTTCGATATCTGGATTCAGACCTAAAGCACTGCTCACGAGAAGGTCAATTTTGACCATTTCATTGCTCATTGTCCGTGCTCTATTCTCTAAAGATTCACAGAACATTGTTAGGGTCTTTATATTTTCTACAATACCTTCAAAAATCTGTTTGATGATAATAAAAATAAAGAAGCCCATAGTCAACGCGCCAGCAATTGGAAGACCGACATCACTAATAAGTTGAAATATATCTTCCATGCGTACCTTTATTGTGTGAGAATAACCACTTCAGAGTTATTTATACAAATTAATTCAACTAATTTGCAACTAAGTGTTGACATTAACAAGTAATTATGGTATAATGGTTGTATATTAAATAGGAAAAGGAAAAAATATGTTTTATCAAACCCAACAAGATCCAAGTAAAATCGTTAGCTGTAAACAATCAGGCTACACAAATCTACACATGAACGATGGTGAAAGTATTCCGATGTCATCACTTGAAGCAATGTGGCTTGGACATGAAGAAAACATCGATCAACCTCTCGGCCAGGAATACCCGGTAGGTACGAACAAGGAACATTACAAACTAATGGTTCTTCGTGCGATCGACTCTATCAATAACCGAATGGAAAGTAACTATCAGACATCTGATATTTCATATGTTTCTCATTCATTTCCTGCAACTGCTTAAGAGGATATAATATGTCATTATCAAAATCAGATCTAAAAAAATTGAATACTCTGTTGGATAAAATGGAGACTTCAGAGGACTACTCAAATGTAGTTGCAGCTGTTAAATCTGCTTACAACTGGATGGGAGCAAAAAACAAAGCTACTTTCAGAGTTGGTCAAACAGTTACATTCACTAGAAAAAATGGTGATGTGATAACTGGAATGCTTGTTAAAAAGAATCCAAAATACCAACACGTTAAAACTGAGGAAGGAACCTGGAAAGTTCCGGCTTCTATGCTGACAGCTGCCTAAGACAGCGACAATGGGGATGGTATCCAATCGGGTACCATTTTCGCAAAATAATGGTTGACATTTATAGCTTGTTGTGTTATAATGACAACCATATTAAGAGATAATTTATGAATATTTTTGTAACAGATTTGGACCCGGTAATATCAGCTCAAAACTTGTGCGATAAACATGTACCTAAAATGATTGTAGAATCAGGTCAAATGTTATCTACAGCTCACCGTATGCTTGACGGAATCCCAGAGCGTAGGCCGAGCAAATCTGGCAAAACAATACAACAATATTATACATTTGGTGACAGTCGAGATGAACTCTACTACGCGGCTGTGCACAAGTATCACCCATGCACGACATGGACATTGGAAAGCAAACAGAATTACGAGTGGCACTACAAACATTTTGTAGCAATGGCAGACGAATATGAATACAGACGTAACCGTGTTCATGCCACTTACAGGAAACTTGGAAATCTTTTGGCAAATGCCCCAAAGAATATTCCCAATAAAGGACTCACTGAGTTCGCACAGGCAATGAGCCACTACCCTACTTGTAAGGTAGAAGGTGACCCTGTGCAGGCTTATAGAAACTATTACCACGAAGCAAAACCTTTTGCTAAATGGGAATGGAAACGCCCAGCGCCGAGTTGGTGGACTGGGTACACGGGAGTTCAGGTTTCAGCCTGATAAGTATATAAATAACAATTAGGAGTAATTTTGTATGTCTGATGAATTTAAAAAATCTGCGGAAGGTGTAGAACAACAGTTAATGGAGGATGTCCGCAAGGGACGACTTCGTAAAACTCAGCTGATTGAAGCTTGTTTTCAATACATGTCCGACGAACAAATCTTTAATATGGCCATCGATGAAGGCTTTTTAAGTGCTGTTGCAGATGATGCACGAGAAGATAGAATCCATTATGGAGACTTATCTGCTGGTGAAAAGATCATTGAAAAGATCTTACAAAGACATGGTGGTGACTGATGGACTTAAATTTTCTTATGCTTTTAATTACAGCATTGGTCTATACAGGTTTTGGTTTTTATTTGGGTTGGTCTGCACAAAGGCAGCTGATTATTACCGAAACAATTGATGAGTTAATCAGAACTGGGTTTATCAAAACCAGAGGTACTGGTGACGATATGGAAATTCTCCCCTATGACGAAACATGAAATTACAACAGACTTTACATTATTCAATGTAGCAATGATTAATCCAATAACGATGGAGCGAATCGAGCAAGGAGACATGCGCGCACGAGATGCAAAAGCGTTTGTTGAAGAGATGGACGCTCGAGGCATACCAACGATGGTTACTTCATATAGTGAATCCGATACATTAGCTTTTACTGAATATATGATAGCATCTAAATTAACCAATTCATAGAAATTTATGCTTAAAAAGGGTTGACAAGCGACACAAAGTATTATATAATGGTTACTTATGAATAGGAATTTATATTATGTTTGACAAGGATTTTGAATCCATACCATATACCTTTTGGGAAACCTTAGGTCAGTATGTATATGGGTACAAAGAGAATGATGAATTTGTCTATATCGGAAAAGGAAACGGTAATCGTGCACTGTCACATATTGACTCCAAGGAATACGATTCAGATAATCTCTACATCATTGCAAAAAACCTCGAAAAATTTAAAACCGAAAAGAAAGATATTCAATCTTTCCTTCTAGAATCTTTTCTTATTTCAAAAAATAATCCACGCGATAACTCTGTCGCTGGGCACTATAAGGAGTGTTTTATTATGGCAAAGTTTAGCGAACTTTTTGAAGAGTTTAAAAAAGACCAACACGATAATTTTGAGACTATGCCTGAATGGTATACCAATAATTATGAGAAATTTGCTGGTCGTTTAAATGTTATTGTAATTAAAAGTGGAAACCACTTAATGGAGTTTAGTACTCGTCAGCAAATGCAACCGACCATTGGTATCAGTACCGAAGGTGATGTAAGTTTAACTGTTGCTGTACATTGTAGAGATGAACAACTTCAGATGAGATTAAAACAGCTAGAGCAATTCTGTGCTGCATTTGAAATCGACCAAGACAAACTTACAAAAACTGGCGCAAGGGAAATCTATTCTATCGATGATGGTAATATGACTGCTGATTTGGCATTTAATTTTATCAATGATTTCTATTCTTAATCCGGTCTAAATAAAAATATGGCATTTAATAAAGTTGACAGTTTAGAAGAATTACAAAAGGAATGGAGAAATCCTTATATTCAATGGTACGCAGCAGGCATGCCTTCCTTTATTTCTCAAAATGGAGAACCCTACAAACAACTTGTCTTAAAATTTCGTTCGAAGGAAGACCGAGCTTATTTTGGTGAGGCTATGGGTTATAAAATCACAGATAAAACAAACGTTGTTTGGTATCCGCATAAAAATTCAGAAAAAAATACAATGAGTAGATACATTGAAGACTAATCGCTATCCAATTTATATTATTAGTAAAGGGCGCTGGGAAAGCCGATACACTCCTAAGGCATTGGAAAAACTAGGTGTTTCTTATTTTATAGCTGTAGAGCCACAAGAATACGATAATTACAAAGAAGTAATTGGACCACTTGGAACTGTATTAAAACTCCCATTCAGTAATCATGGTAAAGGTTCTGGGCCTGCTCGAAATTGGTGCTGGGAACATTCTCAGGCAAATGGCTTCAAACGACATTGGTTAATGGACGATAACATATCCGAATTTTGGAGAGTACACAAAAACAAAAGATACCGAGTTGAAAAAGGTTCAGCAATTTTTAGATCGACAGAGGACTTTGTCGACAGATATGAAAATGTTGCCCTTGCAGGACTTCAGTATAAATTCTTTGTAGTTGATGATACTGATTACCCACCCTATGTTTTAAACACAAGAATTATGTCCTGCTTTTTAATCGACAATGATTGCCCAGAAAAATGGAGAGGCAAATATAACGAAGATGTTGATTTAAGTATTAGAGTTTTAAAACGTGGTTTATGCACAATGTTGATATATTCATTCTTGTGTGGTAAACTCAGAACTGGTACTGTAAAGGGTGGAAATACAGACGAAATTTATAATAACTATGCTGACGACTCAGCTACTACTAAATCACAAATGCTAAAGGAAATGCATCCGGATTGTGTGACAATTGGAGAACGATATGGAAGAGTTCATCACTTTGTCGACCTGGGTGCTATAAAAAGAGCTGACGGATTACCAGCCAGACAAAATGTCCCTATACTTAAAAAGGACGTAAAGATTATTAATAAAGCCGATAACTATGGTATGAAACTCATGCGAGAGTTTGGTACTGACGATACCTATGAGGATAAAACATTCAGTGAAGATGTGTTTCCTAGGGGTAGGAAGTCAGTTCATCAATAATCCTACGCATATAGCATCGCTACCAGCGTCGTTCGTATAGTTATGGTATAGACACATTCAGAGATTTACTGGGGCTTAGATAAGCCTTATAAATATTATTATGAGGATAAACCTCATTTTAAAGGGTTGCTAAGGTGACCTGGCATTATGCCGAAGACATAAACACACACACAAAGGAGGAATTATGTCAAATTCAAAAAGCGGGTACGAGATTCGTGCCGATTTACTCAGTATGGCTCAGTCCATATTATACGATAACTTAGAAAGGAAGATTAACGCTGTGTATTTTCACAACGATAATCACCCTGATGATAAGAAGTCGTTGCCATCCCAAAACTTTACAGCTCAAGATGTTATATCCATAGCAGCTGAATTGAATGAGTTTGTGGTTGCAAAATAAATAAACTTTTTTACGCTAGCGTGTTGACATTTGTTTCACGTTAGTGTATAATGGTTGTATATTGAGGGAAACACCCCCGGCGACAAGAGAAATGGTAAAATGCAATTACCTAGGTCACGGAGACAGTTTGCACAAGATGACGACATTATCAATCGTTCAGAGGCAAGATTAAAGGTGGACAACCCATACGGCAGCTCGAGGAAGGCCGCTCAGGAATTGAGATAATATGGTGGGTTAGAACGAATCAATAGAGACTGAGGCGAGCTCGGGTGTGAAGAAACGCTCGACACCATAGAGGGAGACAAACCCCGCAGTCGGAAAGAGATAGGTTACTAGGTTTGCGCCTTATAACGACACAAGAACTTAGCGGTTCAGGATCTTTTATCTTTAGGAAATTCAGGAGGCTTAATTGCTACCCCTGCTTGGAATACTGATATTAACGAGTACGATATAAGTCCGAGGCCAGCCAGTCGACACTATTTTAGTTTTGGAAACTACGATTGACAATTCCTCATTATAAAACGAATTACGTTAACAAGTTTCCAAAGGTTGGGGAATCGCAATGGTTCCCCATTTTTTTATACAAAGGCATTAAATGATTTATAAAATAGGTTCCAGAAAAAGTATATTAGCCAAAGAATATACACAATCAGCAAAGTCCATTCTTCCCTTCCAAACAAAGATAAAATATATTGATTCTGAGGCTGACCTCAAGCCAGAGATGGCAATCGAAGATATGGGTGGGAAAGGTGCATTTAGTAAATCAATAGAAGAAGCTCTTTATTATGGTAATATAGACCTTGCAGTTCATGCCTTTAAAGATTTAACAAGAGACAATGACGAAGTTTTACAAGTTCCTTGCGTGTTAAAACGAAATGACCCACGAGATGTTTTAATAGGTCATTCTAATCCAGAAACAATAGGGACAAGTAGCCCGAGAAGAATTGCACAATTACAAGACCTATTTCCACAAGCTGAAATAGTACCTATCAGAGGTAATATTGATTCCAGAATACGAAAGGTGGAAGATGGTGAATATGACGCCATTGTATTAGCTGCAGCTGGTGTTCATGCACTTAAATACGACGATAAAATAACAAGAGTATTTGGTACGGCAGAATTGTTACCAGCTCCTGGTCAAGGTATTATTGCAGTACAAACTCGTATTCCAAACACAAGAGAAGATGAAGACCTAACAGCTTATTGTTGGGCTGTAAATCATATCGAAACCTGGACTATAGCTATGGCAGAAAAAGCTATGTTGGAAGCAATAGATGGAGATTGTAATACTCCGATAGGTTGTTTAACTGACATTGATGGCCAAACAATTAGAATGGTAGGAAAGAATTTCGAAACAGATAAAATCAAATTCCTCACCGGCCCTATTGAAGATTATAGACGATTAGGCCTTGAACTAGGACAAGCATTAATATGAACAGTGTAGTAAAGCAAAGACATAAAGAAGTTATAATGACAGTAGGCACTGGTTTGGTTATTAACTATCCGCTAAATCTGTTCTTCTTGTATTTGTTTATAACCATAATGGAAATAACCGATCCATTCACCTTAAGCGTTCTAATCACCGCTGTAATGACAGTTTTGGCGTATATCCGTGTATACCTAGTCCGCCGACATTACGATAACTCTCAATAAAAAACCTTAATTATTTTGCGCTAACGTGTTGACATTTGTTGCTCGTTATAGTATAATAGACATATAATAAGGAAAAAGGAGTTATTATGAAAACATTGAAAAAACACGGATTACTGGATTCAGACTTTTTAGCTGGTCTAAGTCTATTCATTCTACCAATCTTATTGGAGGTCCTGTAAATGTTATTTGATGACTATATAGAAATTGGCATGGACACTTGCAAATTCCAAAAAGACGGTTTTGACTATACAGCAATTGTTAAGGAAGTCGGCAATGACCATCTAGTGGTTAAGCCAATTAGTAGAACCAATTACAAAGATATCTATGAAAACAATTTAGATACAACTTTTCAAATTCAAAATCTTCACAAAAATTCATTCGACGATATTAAGTTAGAAATCTGGATGGACGGAAGAGGATGTGACAATTCTGCAATCGGTATCTCCGGTTGCTATGAGCCTTATACTTTATTAAGCGCATAAAAAAAGGGACCTCTCGAAAGAGGTCCCCAAATATTTCCGAAGAAATTTTTAAGTGGTTTAGTGAACTAAACTCTTAGTATTAGAATAAGTTAGAGATTCTAACTTTTCTGTAATACTTGTTGACGTTAGCAGTAAGCGCGCCCAGTCCTTGAGAACTAGCATCACCTTGAGCAAACGGATTAGCAACCATTCCATAACGGGTTTTGAAACCAATTTTTGGTTGGAAGCTATTCTCACCAACGGCACGGACCATTTGTAATGGTACGTAAGGACAATAGAATAATCCAGCATCAAATGCAGATGATCCTTTATATCCAACTACAAGGTAGTTTCCGCCAGCAAACGGATCCACATACACTCTGAATCTTCCATTAAGAACACCAGCAAAAGTATTGCCTGTGTCGTCAACTTCCAATGTGTTAGAGTTTAATGCAGGAGTATAGTCAAGTACACCAGCCATTTGCAATGCAGATGCAACGTCAGAAGAACAAATAACTACGTTACCTTTCCCTCTACGTGTATCTTTAGCAATAGCGTTAGCTTCTTGTTCAATTTGGAACATTAAGCCTTTGAACTTCTCTACAGACCAACGTCCGTTAGCGTCGACATCTAAGTCAAATACGCCAGCAGCAGCAGTGTTTGAAGCACCAACAACTGAGGTTGTGTAAATTGTTCTAACAACTTCTCTATTGATTTCTGTTAAGATTTCAGTTTGAAGAATGTTAGCCAATTCAGTCTCAGCGTCTAGTCCATGCACAGCTTTTAAGTCTTGAGCAAGTTCAGTTGTGTACTCAGCCTTTAGGGCACGAGTCTTAGCAGAAACAGTTACTTTCTCAATTGAGAAGGCCATTTCAGCGTATCCAGCACCAACACCGTCACCCAAAGCTTCAGCATCACCTGTATCAAGGCCAGTACCAGTTGTAATCAACTGAGTATTAGCGTTAGGTAATGTATTAGCATGTGTTCCAGTTCCAGCGATACCTGTATCAGCTTCGTTGAATAGTGCTTCGTCTCCAGCTTGCGTACCATATCTAGCTCTCATCGCAAAGATAAGACCTGTAGGACCAGTCATAGGCTGGACACCACAAATGTCATAAGCGATAAGGTTAGGAACAGCTCGTCTTACTAAAGAGATTAGGATTGGATCGTAACCAGCTGTAGGACCGCCTGCGTTAGAAACGCCACCAAATCCGCCAGTTCCGGCGTCATTAGTAGGTGAAGCTTCTGAAAGCAATGAAGTCATGTTAGCTGATAAATCACCAGATTCCATTAATGCTCTTTCAGTGTTTTCCAAAACAGTAGCCGTTACAGCTCTTTTATGGGAATCACTAATTGGTGAAAAAGATTCGTGCTCTAGTACAGGGCCCCACTTTTCCACTAGTTGTTGATAGTTTGATTGTGACATCAGTTTATCTCCTTATTGTTAAAATTAATTTATTTAATTTTTAGATTAAAAACCAAGTTAAAATTAATTATTCTTTCTAGTGTTAAATGCCTCTACGAGAGCATTAATAGAAGTGTAATCAGAAGTTGGTTTAGATACTTCCTGTTCTTCTAGAATAATTTCGTCACTTTCTTCTTGAACATCACCTTGACTTTCTGTCAAAGGTTTGTCGCTGAAGAAGGACTCCTTAATTACTTGAAGATTCTCAGAGTAAGACTCTAGATCTTCAACATCAAGCTTTTCAGACAATACTTTCAAACGTTCTACCTGGTTGTCAGATAGTCCTTCTGAAATACCGTCAAATATTTTTCCAGCTTTAAAAGATGAGATTTCTCTCTGTAGGTCAATGTTCTCTGATACGAGTTCATTAGCACTTACTTCTAAATCTGAAACTTTTGTTTCGAGTGTGGAAATAACATCTACAGTTTCTTCCTCAACAGTAATGTTGTGCTCTGTGAAAAGAGACCTTAGGCCACCCATTAGGGATTCTGCCATTTCAACTTTAATGCCGGATTCGATTGCGATTTCGTTTTCCTTCGTCCATTCAGATACAACATAGTCAAGATACTTATCTACGTTTTCAACAATTTCGCCCATACGGGTTTCTACTGCTTCAGATAGTTCAGTTTCTAGATTCTGTTCTAATTCTTCCTTAATGGATAGTGTTCTTTTTGCAACTTCTTCTGATAATGCTGCCTCAAAAACAAGAGCAATCTTGCCTTTGAATTCTTCTGAAAGATCTTCACCTTCGATAATAGATTCGATTGAAGATTCAACTACGATTTCTTCAATTGTTTCTACTTCTTCAGCTGTTGGTACAGGTTTTCCAGCGTCTGTTTGACCAGGCACTATTTTCTTACCATCAGCAGTAGGGGATGTTTCAGGCTTGTCTTCAGCTGTTTTCTTAAGCTTGTCCTTTTTGCCTTCACCACCTTCAGGGGTTACAGCACTAGGTACGCTTGAGATACCATCATCAGCGACGAAGTTATTTTTATCTTCTGCCATTTTTTTCTCCTTTAAATTGTTATTAACAATTAATTTAAAAATATTTTCTATTCTTATTTATAAAAATTTAATTTCTTAAAGTACGGATAAAGGCTTCAAACATTCTTGATGCGTCACCTTCGTCAATCTTACGTACTACACGATTAATTTTCTTTTCTACTTCCTGGACAATTTGTTCAACCATTTGCGTGGCTTTCCAATTCCCTGAAGCGATGTCGTAATAATAGTCTCTGTTTTCCATGATACCATTTACAAATGCATCTGGAGCAGATGGGTCAGTTACAATATCCACTGTTGATAAGTGAAAGTCATCCTGGACCTGCATTACGCCGTCTTTAAGTTGTTTTACTGAACCAAGACCACGAGTAGAAACTCCAATCTTGACACCTTCATCTATAAACGTTTTGACAATTTCTCCCATAGGAGTAGATAAAACCTTGGCCTTACCATAAAAATTGTTTCCGTCGCGTCTCATTTCAGTAATTAAGTGTGAAACACGATCTCCGTTAATTTGAGGACCGTCAGGATGTCCCAATTCTCCAAGTGCACGTTTAGTTTCAATGAACTCTTTTTGATAACGAGACATTTCATTTTCCAAAGTTTCACATGGATAGATTCTTCCGTTACGATTCTTTAAATCACCCTGCATAAAGATGCCTTCGATATAATGGGTTTTCTTCCCATCCTCGGCTGCCTCTGTGATTATTTCGCAATCTTCTGTATATTCGCTAATAAGTTTCATAATCGTACCTTTTGTATATATTATTTATTTATTAAGTTCTTATTGCAACAGGAGTACATGATAATGTACCACTACTAGCAATAGTGTCAGCGGGTTGTTTTTCAATAATTTCAACTCCACCGGCCGGCATTTTAAATGTGCCTGTTGAACTTAATTCTGCGTCAGCAGTAGTAATGGTAACTGTCTGCGCAGCTGCTGCAAAGACTCTAACATATCTAGACAATGAAACATTGTTTGCCGTTGTTACGTCTTCCGCGTTTCCTTTTACCTTAATTAACATAGTTTAATCCTTTAAGCCAATTCTGCAAATGTCAATACTTCTTGGAAACCACCTTCTGATTGTGACAGTTGGTCCATCATTTCCTTTTTGTTATTAACATTTTTGACATTTTTAAAGAAGTCAGTTAGTAATTTAGCTTGATCTCTATTGATTTTAACTCTTTTACCATCAGCTGTTTTCAATGTTCCAGCCTTGACATTAACATTACGACCAGACATTCTAACCGGAGATTCGTATAACTCATCTTCAGTTTCTTCAAAATGCATTTTCATACCGGCCTTGTCAAACATGGCAGCTGCACTTAATGGTTTGTTTACCATTTGGTCACCTTTAGCATAAGCATATAATGATTTAACATTACTGAATACTTCAGCTAATTTATTCTGCCACCATTCCTGTGGGTCGACACCTGATTGTAAATATTCTGCTATTTCTTCCGAAGAGTAACATATGAACTGTAATTGTTTCAGCATCATTGGGATTTCTTCCTGAGGACTCTCAAGAAGCTCTTCCTCTGAGCTTACTTTATTTAGCATTTCTTTAAATGTTAATTGGATGTTCTTACCACCAGCTTTAATATTTACTGATGTTGGAGAAGCTTTTGGAGCCTTAACTTTTGGAGCTTCTGTTGGTTGGTCTTCTAATGAGGAAGTATTGGTATCTGAGGAATCATCGCTTGAAACAGCTGGGGTTTTCTTATCCTTAGCTTTAGAGGTTTCATCGGGTTGATTTTCTAATGTTTTCTTATTATCATCAGAATCATCTTCTACCTGAATTGCATTTTCTTCGACGTCCTTGTCTAGATCCAGTTCGGCTTCCTTGTCATTTTTTGTTTTGTTTTTAAAACCTAAGATTTCCGTAATAGACATCTCTTCATTAGCTCTGTTACCAGTTCTAAATCCAACAGCCTTATAAACACCACGACCATATTTTTGGACTAGTTTATCTTGTTTGTCCTTGATCATCTCCATTCGGTCCATCATACGATCGGCTGTTCTTTCATCACCATCAATATCATTATAGTGATAATCATGTTTTTCCTGAGCCTTCTCATACTCTGCTTTAAGCTTTTGATATTCTTGTCTGACTCTGTCTCGTTGGTCGTTGCGTAGATTTGTCCATGCAGTAGGAGAGGCTTCATTAACTACCTCACCATCAACTTCTGTTTCAGAATTGATTTTTTGCTTGAGCTTTTGTTGTGCGTCTTTTGCCTTTTGAAGTCTTTCCTTAGCCTTCTTCAAACGGTCTCTATCTTTTTGTTTCTTTTCAAATTTATCGGCTTTCTTTTCAGCCGCGTCTGCACGACCTGAAACAGTAAATCTGTTGGCAACTTTTTTGACCAGACCAATTACTTCATCGAGCTCTTCAACTGTCATTTCGTTTTCGTTGAAATCAAGGAGTGCGTCGAGATCTATGTCTTCCAGTACATCTTCCTGGTCAGTAGTAATTGTGGTTCCACGCTTAGGCAAAGTCTGAGCAACTTTCTTTTTATAAGCTTTATCATAAGCTTTCTTATCATCGCCTTTGGCGTAATCTGCTTCACGCTTTTTAGAAGTTAGACCTTCGATATCACCAGAAAACTGACTATCTGAAGCAACAGGATGATCGATTTTTTCAATCTCATGTTGGTCCTTAAATCTTTTTTCTTCGGGAGCCTTTGGTTGGCCTACCTCGGAGAGAATGTCTTTAAAATATTTCATATTGAGTCCTATTTAATCTATTTAACTATTTATTAAAAACTTGTATCACTGTCATCATCAAACGCACCAGCTGCTCTTTCTTGTTCAATTTCTTCTTCCATTTCACGAGCCTTTTCGTCAGACATCTGTAATACGTTTTTGACAATCCACTGATGAGAGAAATATTTACCTGTATATTCAGTTACATCTCTCAATGTTGTTAATCGTTCTCTTAAAATCTCAGCTTCCTTAAGTTCCTCGAAATAGTTATCTTTAACAAATTCATATCTTATTTGGTTACGAATTTCATTAAACTCTTCTGGTGTTAAAATTCCTTTTAATACCAATTGTTTCTCAAGTACTATATTAAATAGCCAAGAAAACCTTGTTCTTACCCTTCGAATGAACTTACTAAACTTCAATTCATCTCTGGTTATTTCGGAGGATCTGCCAAAACTTGCCATAGCCTCTGGTTCTAAACGTGTTAAAGGTACCTTCAACGCTTTATATAATTTACGTTGAAAATACATTAAATTCTCATCAGAAGTTAAACCTTGGGCAGAACCACCTGCTAGTGTATCAACCTCTGTAGATCTTTCGCCACCTCTACGAGGGAACCAAAAATCTTCTGTCATTGTCAGCATTTTACGAGCATCTGTCATCTCACCTGTTGCTGAATTATACTGAAGTTTATTTTTATGGCGAGCCATCATATCTCTAAGATATTGTTCCGCCTTATTCTTCGGCAAATTACCTACATCAATATAAAAAATTCTTCTTTCAGGAGCCCTAGTCAATGTGTAAATGACTGTTGCGTCCTCTAACATACGTAGCTGGTTTAAAGCTTTAATTGATGGGTGTAAATGAGATAGTACTAAACTATTATTCTCATTCATTAAACCCGAAGTAACTCTACCAACAGAGTCCTTTGCAATTTTAAAGCCAGTTGTTCCACCAGCAACAGGAGAACTTACGCCACCTGTACTTGTATTTTGGAAGCCACTATCTGAATACATATAGTATTCATTTTTCACTCGTTTTGTTGGTACTCCCGAGTGTTGGTCCTTCCCTTTTTTGTCAACTTCACGAATTAATTTAATCTTTCGTGGGTCAACATATCTTAATTCTACGATACCTTTCTTTGTATCATTGTTATCTATAATAATGTGATAGTTTAATCTACCGTCAACATAGAATTTGTAAAACATATCATAAGCATTGTTTGTAAAATCAAACAAAGACAATATGGTATCAAATTCACTAGCAATTTTTTTCCTGACTTTTTCAGGAAGATCAGTTTCACCTAGTGAAATCTCAACTGCCTGTTCATTTGTGTCAATACTTATTGCTTCATTGACGATATCATCAACGGCCTGAGATACCTCAGGTTGCATCGCCATACTGCGATACTTAGTTATAAGTTCAGACTCTGTTTTAGCAGAGCCTTCCATATCTAAAATTGTATTATAAAATCCACCGAGCGCATTACCAACGGTAATGGCACCATCATCGTTAAGAGGTTCGGCAAACGAAACCGGAGCATTAATATCCTCCAGTTCCGGCCTCTTTATCTCAAAGCCAAAAATTTTCACTATATCACCTTATTATTATATAAATTATTATTACGAAGTAGAAATTCCAGTGCTACCCTCTACTCTCCAGAAATCATACTGGAAGGTTACACCGAATTCTTCAACAGTATCTACAGTTCCCCAATCCATTTCGATCTGGTCTACTGTAGTAGGATACATGCCTTCGAACACGTATGACCTGATGGCGTCACCATCTTTACTGTATTGCGTTATTACCGCATTAGATTTGTAATCTTGAGGTAATGCACGTAGATTACTATCATGTGTATTGATAGCATTCATCCATGCTTCCATTCCATTTCTTACAATGAAATCCTCATCATTAATACAAGTTACTGTCCAATCTTCAAATGTTCTATCACCTGCATATTTAATATTTCTACCAAAATATGGTACCTCGTAAGACCCTAAGGTCGAACCAGGAATTCCTGCCGCACGTACCATAAATGGTACTTTAAAATCAGCTTCAGGGGCTACAGGGTTAAGTATTTGCACTTGGAAAAGAGTTGGACGAGCACCACCACCTGTTAATTGTGATTTGAACTCGTTAATATTAAATGCCATTTCTCTTGTCTCCTATTATTTCTATATATTTATCTGTTATAGAGAACCAACAATTTCTTCAAACTCAATTCCGGCACGAGTAGCAACAAATGTCAATTCAATAACATTAATTGAGCGTGCAGGTTTAATGAAGATATTAGCTCTAAATTTACCCTGATCAACCACAGCTGGTGTGTTAACAGTACTATCTGATACAACTCTATAATCTATAATTCCTCTTCGTCCTTGAATATCTCTTAAGAATGGTTCAACAATATTCTTGAACTGTGTTTGAGAGAATTCATCATTCAATTCAAATAGGAATGATTGAGCAGTATTAGCAATGACTTTTTCTACAGCGATGAACAATCTTCTTACATTAATTTGTGAGAATGCTGTTGTTAGACCTAAACCAGTTTTATCACCGAATAAGACAATTCCTTGTCCTACCTGACTCATTACTGGGTTAACGTCTGCACTATAGAGTTGGTCTCTTTGTGTTTTATTAGGATTAAATGCCAATTTAACAACATTTTTAATCACACCCTTACGGAAACCAGCTGGTGACTCATAAGGTTCAACACGGGAAGCAAGACCAGCAGAATCTCCGTTAAGAGGAGTATATCTGTATACATCATTGTACTTATCGTATCTGTATTTGTAACCAGAATCCATGAACCAATAAGAACTGTTCTGTAATAGGTTTCTGTATGCAACTACTTTAGTAAGTTTAGCGTGTGTTTTGAGTTCATCAACTACTGCTTCCTTGGAAGGTGAGATAAATGCAACAGCATCCTTTCTATAATCTGTGATATTAGAAATGATGTAATTAGCAAGGTTACCTGCGTTATCACCTTTACCTTGAAGTACGAATGAAACATCAATTTCGTTTGCAGATTTAAATAAATCATATCCTGCAGCGAGAGCACCCAGACCAGTAGCACTTTCAGTTGTGCCAGCAGTACCATTTGCTAGTGTTTCATATTTAAGTGTTTGAGCTTCAAAATGTGTTGTATTGGCAACTTTCACCCAAGAAGAACCAGCAGTAATTACATCTTTATAATAATTTGTAGTACCATCTGATAATTTAGCAGTTGTACTTGTTGATACATCTGTATACAATTCTAAAGCTACACCAACTTCACCACCAATAGAGCCGTCATTATCAATAACAGCAACATGATAGTTACCAGTTTGTGGTGCCTTACCAAATAATCCAGCATATTTCCATTTTCTTTCAATTGAAAGTTTACTTAAATCTGTTTCTGGTAGTAAGTAGTTTGTTGCGAACTCGAGCGAATAGTCGTATGAAGTAATCAAAGCTGAATTAGCGGTTACATCACCGTTAGTATCTAGTGATTGTTCAGTTATAGCAGTTAATGATAACTCCTGATACCCTACTGAATCATTACCAATTCTTATTAAATCACCAACAGTTACGTCTGCGAGTGTTATTCTGCTGCTAGGTGCAACTTCGAAAGTTGTATTAGCAGTGTTAAAGGTAATTGACTGCAAAATTTGAGTATTACCAGTTATTCTTGATGCGGTTATATCGGCCACACTGATTAAGGTATCAGAAAAATCTGTATCCTTAACATACGCAACATCTAGTGAGTTACCTAAATCGCCAGGATACAATGCGTCAAAACCACCAAAAGTGTGTAGTTCTGTATTTGCATTGGAAGTATCGCTAGCTGAAGCTGCCACTGCACCATTATCAACTCTAGCCACATATAATGCGCTTGAGTATGAAAGGTAATCTGCTGCTACAAAGAATGTTTCAAAGTTATCATTGGTTGGTGTACCAAATCTACTTACTAATTCATTCTCTGAAGAAACAAGAACAGTTTCACCTACAGGACCCCATCTAAAAACACCCGCGATTGCTGCAGGCGGTGTTGCGATGGCCGGTACCGCTGCTGATGCGTCGACTTCTCGAACAATTACGGAAGGACTTACGGAAAAAGCCATATTATTTCTCCTTTAATATATCTATTTTAAAAAAACTTTTTTTAATAATTTGTTATCACCTTTTATTTATAAAAAACAAAGTCTACACCTCAAATGAACCAGTTCCGACTGATGACCAACCGTCCCCATCATTTATATCTTCACCTGTATCAATAAACCCAAATGGTAGCAGTTCCTCATTTAACTGTTCCTCAGTTTTCTCTCGTAAGGAAGCCAAGGTATTTATGTCTGTGAGTTCTCTAAAAAATCTATCATCTGTTAGCCATGCAAAGATAACTAAATTCATAACTAGATCATCATGAAAACCAGGTTCAGCTTCGTAAGAATATCCTTTCTTAGAAAAGCGTGATAACTCCTGTATAGTGTTATAATCTACCAAAATCATCTGGTTTTGTTCAACCAGCATTTTTAGTATCGAACAACCTTTTTGTTTAACACTTTTTGTTGTTCTTATTCCATTATCATTGCCTCTTCCAAATCCACCTGATATTCGTTTGCCAGCTCTGCCGGCAGACTCAGTGAATAGAAGATTTTCATAGCCGTAGTCCATTAAGAGCACAGATGATACCTGTTCACCAATATCGTTAATTTCGATGAGTACTGCGCCTTCATTATACATGAGGCCTATTCTATATATAATTGAAGCGAAATCAACAGGGCTAATATAGTTATCCCTGTATACACATACCTGTTTATAAGGCATTTCCGATACATCAAACACTGTAAATGTTGAATAGTCAAGGCCTTTGCCTCGAGATACATCAACTGTAATTACATATGAATGATCTTCTATCGGAGCTTCATATTGACTTAAATTATCTCTTTCTACTAATGGTTGTGAATGTAATAATTGTTTTAATTTAGCACCACTAATTAAAGTACCAGAACTTCCAACAAACTCACAACAATATTCTTGTGCAAATTTTTGTTCGTCGTGGTCAAGTGCCTCCATTGTTTCTTTTCGCCAGGCGTCGTCTCTACCAGGCACATCGTCCCACATAACCTCAACATATTCATAACCATTAGTACCTTCCTTGGCACCCTTACATGTCTTCCAGAAGTGATTTAAACCGTTTGGTGTCGACGTCATTAACAATTTTGTACTTTTACCTGATGAAATCGTCGGATATACCGAAGCAAAAAATTCATCAAAGCCTTCAATAAATGCAACCTCGTCTAGGTATAGGAATGAGATTGACTTACCACGAATGGCCGATGATGTGGTAGTACCAGCATATATTTTACAGCCATTTTCTAAAGTAATATTACCTTTGTTCCATTCCTCAACACCCTGTTGCATCCATTTTGGTAAAGCTTCATATGCAAGTTGAACTCTACCTAATACTTCACGGGCTGCATCTCCCTTATTAGCAAGAATTGCAACAGTTTTAAATTCATTAAATAAAATGTAATGCAATATAACAGCAACAGCAGTTGTTGTTTTACCTGCCTGTCTTGATGTCAATACAGCAACACGTCTTTCGTCAGTAATCTTTCTTGTAATATCTTTTTGGTAATCATACATTTCCATTGGAATTAATCCATGGTCTACATGTACAATTTTAATATAGTTTTCAGCAAAATAAACTGGATCTTTAGAACACTTTAGGTATTCCTTCAGCATATCCGGAGTCCATTCTACCTCCTCACCAGATTTTTTAAGAAACGAATTTCCTAAGTAACCTTTATAACCATCAAGCATTGCTAGAGTCATCCTTTATCATTTTAAGCAAATCTGCGGTTGACACTATTAAATTATTATTGGTAACATTTGTTGATGGGCCTGATTCTTCTTTTGCATATCTTTTCTTAGTTGACATCTCAACATAATCTTTATTAGCGTCAAGTAATGTTTTCATCAATTGAGATACAACCTCAAACGCTCTGGGCGATTCAGATTGTTTTGCAATTTCAACCATTTCCTTCACTGAGTCATCGCCTAGGCTAATGATACTCTCGATATTTTTTCTTGCAAGCTCAATATCTCTTAAATTTTCTTCGGCATTTTTGTCGTCAGGTATTACAGCTAGGGGTGTTTCTTCTTTTACAACTGGTAGTAATTCAACCTCATCGTTTGTTGTAAAAGCATTAGCAGGAAGGTCGGGCAATTTATCTTCAGTATCACCTATAATTTCTTTTTCTTCCTTAACGGCTTCCTCTAGTGGTTTCATACCTAAATGTTGTGCAATTGTATCATCACTCATATCATTCTCTTTATTTATTTTTATTTACAAAATCACTTTCGCCAAAAGCTACACGTTTTCTTAAATCACTACTACTAAATCTGTGGTCTCGTCTATTAAAATACAGGTCGATATCTCGTTTACGACATATGTCTTTCCCTGTAAAGTCTTTGTCGCGATATTCCTCGCCTAAGATACGAACATGAATTGTATACATTTCCAAGATATCTTCTAGATCTTGTTCAGATGAGTAAGGTATAATTTCATCAACATAGCTTAATGCTTTAAGTTGAGTATACCTTTCTACTACTGTCTGTATAGGTCCATTTTTCTCTGGTCTGTCCCCACTTGGGTCCATTTGCAATCCGACCATTAAATAATCACATTGTTCCTTTGCTTCTCTTAACATTTGTACATGACCTGCATGTAGCAAATCAAATGTACTTGCCGTAAATCCAACTTTTATCATAATATTCCATCTTTTCAAATTACTTATAAACCATTATAACACATTCCTTATGAAATGTCAACCATTAGCTTGGTGCAGTATTTGCTGTAACCTCTGCATAATCCCAATTGTCATCAAACTCTATTAAGCTATAATCAATACTTAATGCTCTATCGGTTGTAGGTGTATTATTGGCAAACATACCAGGTGAAACCGAATAGAACTCTTCGAATGATGTATTTGCGACTGTATCAGTTGCGTAACGAACATCAACAAATTTAATTGTAGCCTTATCTCTTTCCGGTCCAAAGAACCAACCTTTCATTGTAAAGTTCAGTGTATATAAAACACTTCTTCGTTCTTCAAAATCGCCCTCGTAAAGGTCCTCGAATGATACATCGTTTAAAATTAAAGGTATATCCATTGGTTCCAGACCATCAATGAGTCGAACCGTACTTGTAAACTCGGGATTGAAAAATGGTAATATTTGTTCTAATAACTTAACAGCGTCTTCATTATATTTAGCCATAATGTATAATGAAAAATCTAAATTATATGGAACACCAGCATATACATATCGTCTATTACCACCATCTACATCAACACCAGTTTTTCTTAATTTTCTTGTTGGTGCAACTTTTCTTTCAGGGTCGTATGACATATTGGTCATTTCAAAAGACATTCTTGGAAGATTAATTGCAACACCTTTTAGAAATGCAGGGTCCTGAGTAACACGAGCTAATATTTTCTGAAACGGTGCATATGATATTGGAACAATCATATCCTGTTTTAAAACATTATTATTATCAACTCTTTGTATTTTTAGCTGATTAAAGTATGTACCAAATAATGCAACGTATTTGCGTAATGTGGAATTGTAAAAATAATTTGCGATTGCCATGGTTTTACCTAGTTATCGTTGATATTAATACTTTCACTGAATGGGTCTATTTCAGAGAAATCAATAATAGCATCGCCTTCCTGTTCGAATGTTAGGTTACGTGAAATCGGATCTAATTGAGCAACAGCATTAAGTGTCGCTGTATTTGATGTAAGTATTTCTCTATTAAATCTACTAAAGTAATTATCAATATTATCACGGCCAGTTTGCATTCTTTGACCTGTGTATTCAGCCAATTCACAAACCATATCATATACTTGTAATGCACCTGATTGATAAAATAAACTTTCATCTTCCACAAATTTAATCTCAAAAATGTTTTCTGATAATGGGAAGTATATTAAATCACCTTCTTTAGGTCGTATAACAGTTCCTTGTTCTCTAGTAACATATTGTTCAAATGTTCTATTTGCAACTGTAAGTGTCATTTGGTCTCTAATTTGCAAACCAAACTTGGATAGGAAATCACCTTCGCCTTCAAACCCATCTACATTTTTAACATAAGTTTCAAATTCGAATGTTTCATTATATAATGGTAAATCGTCTTCGTTAAAAACTTTATCTATGGCACCGTCAACACGAGTAATATAGATTACATCAACGCCGTACATTTTAATACTTTCAATAACTAAATCTTCAACCAGTTGTTGCTCGTTAAAGTTTGAGTAGTTATCAAAGAATACATTAGTCGCCATGCTTTATCCAATATAATTATAATTGAGAGGTTGTAAACTAGTTACTGCTTCTTCTTCCATACGCATTCTGTCTTCTCTAGCCTCTGCAAGAATTTGTTCGCCATTAAATGCAACACCACCGACTAATTGCATTCCACTAAATTTTGTTAAATTAAGTCCCCATTGTTCGCGAACAAGTGCAGAAGAATAATTTTGCAACCATCTGTCGGACCATACATCTGAGTATGTATCTGAGTCTATGACATCATACGCTTCAATGATAATATAATTGCCTACAGTCATAGCTGTTGAGCCATCAATGAACAATTTGTTTACATGTTTATTATAACGAATCATTGGTTTGCCTACAAGCATTTCTTGTAAGAATTCCATATGTTGCATTGCCATATAATAATTTGTAATATTATAGCCGGTTATATCTTCAAGGTTATTTAATACGAATTGATACTGAACATTAAAAATACCACTTCCGGTGGAAATACTTGTGTTTAAATTAAAGATCCCGGATATACCTAAAAGTTGCGAAGGTAGAGTTATATAACCATTGTCGATATCATCTTGTGTAATCTGATGTTTTAAATAAACTAATTGACTTCCGTTATAGTGATAGTCTCTCCAAAAATCAATTGCCTCATCTATACGGTCATCAACTTGCTCGTCGGCGACATTTATTTGTATGACCGGAGCTCCAAGTTTTCTTAGAATCCAATCTTTAAATTCTTCTCTTGTTGTTGGTTGTGCCATTAGTTTATTCTCTTTTATTTATTACGTAAATACGCAAGTTGCTACCTGGCCTGTACCAGGGAAAGGATTATTCGCTCCAGTTGTGTCACTGCCGCCAGGGGCTGCCCAAGACCATCGAGTATTGCCGCTGGCATTGGCATTGTAGCTTGCGCTTGTTCTCAAGTAGGAGGTTCCATTTACAGTTAAAGTAGTCCATCCACTGTTTGCCCGGCTGGTACCAACAATCTCCAAGATGAACAAATTTATCGAATAAACATTATTCCAAGAATAAAACAGCTCTTCAATGGCCGCGCCACTATAAAGATTACTTGTTCCATCAGAGATAGATCCATATCTAGTACTACTGTAATTGAAAAAGCCTTTGTAATTGCTTGTGTTGGTTGGAAAACCTTCGCCACCAGGAAATGTTACAGAATGTGATCCCGTGGTAACTGCTTGACTATCTAAATTATTTGATCCAGCGGATACCGCGCCACTACTAGCAATAATATTTAAAACGTGTGAAAGTGCCATTATGCTGTCCCTAACCAGAACATTTTATAGTAGCCTGTTGCCACTATATTTGATCCGTTTGATGTTGTTGAAATTTCTACCTTAACTGTACCATGTCTATCGCCATACCCACTACTAGGAGTTGTGTCTCTCCACCAAAATTTCCGATCTGTAGTAAGTGCGAGCCAAACGTTTTCAGTATCACTATCAGCACCTGATATAGGGAGATTAGCAACATGATCAATACGAATATAATATGTAGTTGATGGTGTAATATTATTCCAAGTTGAAGTTGAGTGTAACGAGTAACCGCCACCTCCGATATTACCACCGCCATCGTATGTATATACATTGCCGTCTGCGTCAAACTTCCAACCTCCAACCATAGGGGAAGTACCAGCAAAAACAGTATGATACATTGGACTTCCAGAAGTTCCTTCTAGGGTAATGGCTTCTGTTGGTGGAGTAGCTCCTGTTGCGCCGTAACCTATTGCAGTTGCTACCTGATAAGTATCTCTAGATATAATTGTAATTTGCCAATACCTATGACCGGACCAAGTTGGTTCTCCACCATTCCAAGTAATAGATGATGGGAACGTTGGCACATACGGAGTAGTACCTGTGTCTAATAAAACCGCCGTTGTTCTACCAGCCTCGTCACCCGATATAGTGAATGTTTGGTTTGCAGACATAATGCACGTCTGTATGCCAGCAGTAAAGCTAATGGAATTAGTTATAACTGACGCGGTAGAATGCAAGTCACCATGAGTGCCAACCGTTGACTGTATATTAGTAAATGCCCTTGCATCTGATATTACTGGTACTCCAGATATTTTAACCGCCACTGTATTCTCCTTTTGCGTAATTGCCGCTCACAATTATATTCTCTCCAAATTGATTATGTTCATGTCCACCTGCTTTATACACTGCAAATTGACCTGATGCTGTTTCAACATAAACGGTATCGGTATCTTGAGATGTATATTCTGCAGTACCTGCATAATCAGGAGGAAGTACCCATTCACCTTTTATTTTCATTGGGTGATCGTTTGTAATTTCTAACCAACCATTAACTGTGTAATAACCTTCACGTAAATGATCTTTATTAATTGCGGTAACTTGCGTGTATTGTCCTATACTAAGACCAGATTTTCCGGCCGGGTCGGTACGCGTATTGCCATCAACAATCCAATCTCCAACTTCAAGATCATAAACTCTTGTTAAACCTTGTCCTTGAACAAATACTAGCATATCATTTGTTAAACAAGTGTTACCAACACCAGCACCGAAAAACATAGCTGTTAGCTCTTGATTCGCTGTATCGAGCACAGTATTTGTTGTTGCGTTACGTATTGAAATAGTACCATCTAATGTGATTAAGGTGTCACCAACAGTTCCTGTTTCTATTTTCCATTCTCTCGCGCTAGCTAAACTTAACCAAGTATTATTACCAGCGTTAGTAATAATACTTGCGCCACCGCTCGATGTAGTCGTAAAAGAAAAATTAACTTCATAATCCGAACCAGTGACTCCAGATCCCCATGAAGAAGTTCCGGTTTGCGTATCACCGGCTGCAAAACCTCCGAGGGAACTTCCGCCAGCACTACTATAAGTTACTGCGCCTGATGGCTGAACTATCATTGATGCTACACATTTACCATGTGGATTAGTACTTTCATCCCATATTGTAGACGAGGAATAGTATCTATCTTGAGCTCCTAAATCTACCGAAGCAGTTGGGGGGTCTCCCCAACCAGTTGCTGTTGCTCTAATTGTTCCACTATCCCAACAAGTTAGACCTACCACCCAAACCTGTATTCCTGCAGCGTCAAAATCTGGTGCTGTACCATCCCCTGGCCATTCTACTGAAGCAGGAAATGTCGGAGTATGGCCACTTGCGGATACATCTAATAAAAGTATACAAGCTCTTCCTACAGCAAGATTAGTTGCGGTAAACGTTGTATTACCTGATAACGTAACAGACATTGTTGGTTTGGACATGTCTAACACTGTAGTAATAGGAGTTACATTAGAATGAAACTGGCCGTATTTGCCTGAAATACCAGACATGTTCTCTATGCCAAAGCTATCGTTAATTACTGTCTGTCCTGCTATTTTAATTGCCATTCTTATTGGGCTCCTGGGTTTATGCCGGCCGTTGGCCCATAGTTAGCGAATACACTAATATCCTGCGCGGATCCTGTAGAATAAAAAGTTCCTTGAGTACATACAATTTTTATTCTGAAATGTGGATCCGTGTTTGAGAATCCACTGAAGCTGGCGGTTGTATGACTATCTTGACTTGAACCAGAATCTACTGATGCAGACCAATGAAATTGAATTGAACTTGAAGCACAAGAATAATAAGTTGATGGACTATAACCATTGTTTGTAGGTAGAGGTCCACTACCACCGTAACCAGGTGCTCCACCGGTCTGACATTCTGAACCCGAACAAGCTTGACTCGCAAGATTATATTGAACTTCAACTGATGTGATTCCGGTTAACCCTGTATAGTTTGCATAAACAGTAGCTTGAGTAGTTCCTGATATTGAGTTACCACTGCTGTAAGTAATATTAACTCTATTGTTTGCTGCACTATGAATAAAGCTGATCGAGGCAGCTGCCCAAGGAGTACCAGATCCATAAGAACTTTTCTGAGTTTGCCATCCGCTAAGACTGAAGTTTGAAACAGTATTAGAAGGGGTCGATGTCACACCAACTGCTGTACAGTATATAGAAGTAGGGCCGAAGCAAACAATTGTTATTGTCCAATATCTACTGTCCGACCAAGTCGGAGTTGTTTGAAAAGAAAATTCTGTTGGGAATGTTGGAGTGAATCCAGATGCACTTGTATCTAGTAATAATACTGAAGTTCTGCCGTTAACTGCACCAGAAAATGTAAAAGTTTCGGCTGAAAGCATAGTCCTACTAAACATTGAATAAGACAAGTCCAATGCTGTTGTACTTAAATTAAATACTACCGGATGATAGTTTGTGTATGTACCATCCATATCAGTTATACCTGACAGTACTCTATAATCGTCTATAACGGTCGTGCCGCCTATTTTAATCGCCATCTTCGTCCTCCAGACTATTAGCGTTTAATTAAGTATATGTTTTATTTATACTAATCTCTTCTCACAATATCGGTTTCTTCAAGTTTATCTCCGAGCCATACTTCAATTACTTTAGCGGTTTCTGATCCTACGTTTGTTGCTTTGTGCCAAGTACCTTTTGGAATATCAACACTTTGTCCTGCCCAATACATTTTAGACGTGGTAGGGCTAGGAGCGCCGTCATCTCTATCAGTTTCCATCAAGATACAACCATTCACGACATGCCAATGTTCAGATCTATGGAAATGTCTTTGGTCGCTTAATGATTCTCCGATATCAAAACTTAATTCTTTAACAGCCCATTGTCCGTTTTGAGCAAGTACAGTATATGTACCCCACTTACGTTGGACTGTAGGTTGAGCCCATTCCTTTAATATCCAACTACTGCTATTAGCCTTGTCATTTCCACCAATACCAAATTCAAATTCAATGCCTTCAACTGACATTTCCGGAATATTATCTGATGTCCTATCACCACCATTTACAAAAATAATAGTATCATTGGGATAATAGAGTTTAACTTGTTCTAAAGCATGTATTGCAGTATCATCAGAATCATCAAAAGAAATAACTTCGTCAACACAAGAAAGTTCTTGCACAATTGCAGCGCGTTCTTCGAAAGGCATAAAAGATCTACCTTTCTTTCGTGATAGCCATTCGTCTGAATTGACACCAACAACCAATCTTGTACCACATAAAGAAGCTTCTTTTAAATATTTAATATGGCCTGAATGTATAGGGTCAAAGCCACCTGTAGCCAATACCGTAATCATATCTGTCTCTGATTCTCTTCTGTTAATGGTTCCATGAAATAATCCCACACAAAATTAACAGCCTTGTTAGCTATCATTTCGGGAGGTATATTTACGACATCTGGGTGAGCATACCAGTCCTCGTAAGGTGCTTCCTCTGTAAAGGCAACATCATTTACAACTAAAACATATCCAAGATTTTGTAATAATGCTCTGGCTTTATCTCTTATTTCTGTTCCAAGTCTATAACTATCATGTTCAAAAGTAATCACTCCAAACTTGTAACCTTTAAGTGGAAGATCTTCCAAAATGCCAAGAGAAGCTTCATCACAATCAATTTGTAAATAATCAATGACTGGATCTAAACAATGTTTATTAAATAAGTCTACCCAACCTATTTCAGTTGCGTCTGCACAAATAATTGTATTATTTCTATTCTCTTTAAAATTATAACATAAAGATTGAGAGTTGTCAACCGATATTCCTTTCCAGCCCCAATCTTCTAGTAGTGCTGTATTATTATGAATAAAAGGATCTCCAGAACCAATTTCTAAATAGGTACCTTTCGTCTTGCCTTTAAACATAGATAATACGAATAAATCTTGAAAATGTTTGGAATAATTTTTTCCTATTACATCAAAATCTGGAAAGGGAAACTTGAATCTTTGTTTATCTAACACTGAATATGGAATTGTATCTGGATAATGAATTGAACTTAAAAGATTATCTACAAGAGCCTTGTGCTCATCGTCTAATATTGTTTTAAATTTGAGGTCAAAAAGTTTATGTTTACCTTCTTGTGTTCCAGCTACTCTCCATTTTCCTCGAGCCTCAAGCCAAGCAAGAGCATTGCGACCTGGATATCCAACACCAAGATCCGGCGTTGTCGAAAAACGTTGAAGTCCAAGTCTTGCATGTAGATAGGAAGCTTTCCATTTCTGTTGTTCTGCATAGAGTACTGAGAGGAAATAATGGGCTTCTGGTAGTTCAGGCAGAACACCTGCAGCATCTAAGAGTGAGCTTTCAACTGTATATGTTCTGTGTCCTTGTCTCCAATAACATTTGGCAATACCAATTAAAGACTTATATTGTAATAATGCATTGTCTGAAAGGTCTGCTGTTTTTAAATATAATGATACAGCCATAGCCCCTTGTTCAAGTCGGTCATATTCACGAGCCAAGTAAAAAACTTTATCCGGATTTTTTGGGTCCATTACATGGTCATTTAAAAGTGATTGTAACATTATGCTCTCCCCACAAAATCAAAAAATACAGCCTCTGGCATTTTTAAAATAAATGTACCATTATCTTGATAACCAAAACTAATTAACACATTGCCTTCTAGGAATGTCATGCCTGTAGCAAATTCAATATTATATTCATACCCCGTAGTTGGGTCCACTTGTGTTCCCATAAAATGAAAGTCTTCTGTATTATGTACAATGTTCCAATCTTTATCCCACACGATTACTCGATGGTTGTAATGACCATCCTTTCTGCCGAATGCATCTTTTAAAAGATCTACTTCGTGAGTCAGGCAAAGATGTCTGCCCTCTCCTATAGGTACAACTTGTGTTCCACCTCTTAAATCTCTTTTCATTGAATATAATTTGGATTCATCTAGAACTGCAGTTTCAGTTGTTCTTGTTACATCATCATATTTTACAACTTGAGTTGGGTTACACCATTTTACAAAATGCCATGGCATATCAGTAATTGGCATCCAATTCTTTTCACAATAGGAACCGTTATCGCCTGGAGCTGGTATAGGATGTCTCCCAATTTCTTGCCACTCACCATCAATAAATTCTACCTCACACATTTCCATTCGGCCTTTCCCTTTGTCATCGTAAGCGTCTCTACGGACACCACAAAGGAATAATCTATCGTCCCAGGAAAATAATCTGCCATCTTCCAAACCATGGAAAGTCCATGTTGGCGCGCCAGTATCTAGGTTCATTTTAATTCGACCAGCACTTAACATTTGCATATTACTATCTAGCTCACACAAAACATTATGTGTCGCTAAAAGCACTTCATTTTCTGGATGTATATATTGGAGAGGTCCCCAAACATGTGGAAACTTTTTACCTTCTGAATGGTAAAGAGTATAGTTAACGTGTCGAACGTTTAAAAGAATTTTTCCGTTGTGAACGAAAATAGAAGGATTCATAATCCCCGTTTCGCCGGTCAATTCTATGGGTAGTGTAATCGGATGGATGCTTCCGCCTCTTTTTAAGGCGTAGTGTACTAGGCCGTGGCGCCGCAAATCATGCATAATTCCTCCATAATAAAATCCATATTATAAAAATTTAAGTGTAATGTATTATAACACTATCTAGTGCAAATGTCAACCAAAATATTTTAAGCCCAAGGCGGTGATTTCTTTGTCGCTACTTGTTTGTTAATTTTTGCTTGTATTGCAGTATTATATTCTGCTAGCTTATCGGATCCTATAGCTGTCTCAATCCAATTCACTACTTGTGACTCAGTAAGAGAACTAAATGCTACAAAATCACTTTCAGCTGTGGATTCGGCTGCCAATACTGTATAACCCAAGACAGAACCTGTGGTTCCACCTGAATCAACACCATCGCGTTTCCATTTCACAGAAACAACAGCATCTGCTAGAGACGCAGCAGCATCATTAACTACATCTCTAGTTTCAAAGCTAATTATAGTCCAAGAATAAGTCATTAGTTAATCCTCAGATTATTCAGGGGCAGCATCGTCTGCAGCAGGTGAGTCAGCTGGTAGTTCTGGTGTTACTCCGTCGCCCTCTACTTCAGACCATGGTAGTGATGTTTGTGCAATATCACTGACTGCTGATTTATCAATCTCATTTCTAATTCTATCTTCAATGTGTGCTGCGTAAACAGGGTCATTTTCTACAACGTTTTGGACCCAAGCTAATACATTAGCCTCAGTTAATTCTTCAAACGCCACAAATGAACCTGCTGCTACATCAGCTGCACTAAAAGGAGTTGCACCTGAGAATTTAGCTTTGTCGCCATTTTCATCAGTACCTTCCATTTCCCAGTAGGTTTGAACTACTGCACCTGCAAGGGTTGCGCCCTCGCTATTAACCTGGTCCCTTTTTTGAAGGCCGGTTATTTTCCAAGTATATGTCATTGCCATTTTTAATTTTCTCCGTTAAATATTTTGTATTGGATATAATAGTTATTTATTAATCTTCTGTTGCCGAGGCAAAATAGTCTAGTGTTTTTAAATGCGTATACGCCTGTACAATATGACTATCTGCAGAATCCATGTCTATAAAAAATTTACATCTATGGTCCAATCCTTTTGTTCCGATGTTTAATTCAGCTTCAATTTCCGTGGCATTTACACCGGCGAATCCGATTGGTTTATTGTGTGCTTCTCGAGCTTCTTTACTAGCCCAGATAGTTACGAAACATTCTGCTATGTAACCAGCTTGCCAATGAACTTCCATATCATCATCTCTTACACCATTATTGGTTAACCCAGTAGGTGTTGAGTTGTCGGGCGGTAGCGGAATGTCTTGCATTCTTTTTTGTACCTTAACATCTGTGACTACAAAATATGCATCGGGTGCAGATAATCCTGTGCCAGGTACTTCGTATGACTGTATTAGTGCCATTATTTGTTCTCCATTTTATTCATTATATTATATAACATTTCTTCAAGTTTGTCAATCTTTTCTTGTTGATTATTTATTAATTTTTGTTGGTCTTTATGAGCTTCAACAAGTAGACCGATCATCTTAGGATAATCAAGACCATATTCATCTGTTTCCACAGAGTATGATACAACTTCCGGAAGGACCTTTTCAACTTCCTGAGCAATCATACCAACTTGTCTACCACCAAACATTTTATCTGTTTCGTCTGTAGCTAAATCTTCTATTCTTTCGTAGTATACACCACGTAGTTGTAATACTTTATCCAGAGCACCGTCAATAGTTACGATATTCTTTTTCTTACGTTCATCAGAATAAGCAACAATATTACCGTTACAATAAAGAGAACCATTGACTCTCATTTGGTAACCGGAAACTGTACTTGATGAACCTATACCTAAACAATTTCGAGCTCTGTTATGATAAGTTACCCAACGTCCCAGTCCTTGTAAATACCAACCACCGTTACCTGAGCCATCCCACATATCATGAGGATCATATCCTGCCTGACTGTAAGCTAATCCATAGTAACCACCTCTGTTCCCGTATACAGTCCAAGGAGTGTATGAAGTCTGGTTATTAGGTAAGAAGTGAGCACCGTTATATCCATCGTAGATACCAACACCGGCACCACCAATGTTCAACCAAGTATTTGCATATGTATAACTTGAGCCACCATTGATTTGGAATCTTACAGTACCACTATTATAGTCATTAAAGAATCGCATACCACCGTATGATGGGTTAGCTGCAAATGACATACCAGTATGGAATTGTAATACCAAGTCAGGATAAGGATAACCCCAACCACCAGATTCCTGGAATCCGAATGAGTATGGTGAACTTGCCCTTGTTATACCAGAGTTACCACCAGCGTATGGTGAGTTAATTCTATTAACAGTTAACTGATTAAGTCTAGAAGTACTGTGTGGGTCAGAATAATAACCAGTATTATTTCTATCATACATAATGTATGGTCTGATATCTGTAGCGTAAATGATATTACCTGAGTAATAGTTCAAATACATTGCTCTACCGTTTTGACAATCTAAGTGTAAGTTACCATTTGTTGCGACAACTGAAGCCCAAGAATTAGGTCTACCATTTGAACCAACATACAAGTATGCTCCCCAAGTCGGGTTAGGTCCATGTAATGAACCACCTCTAATTCTAAGAGCAGAGTTACTAGTACTTGCAGGATCTAAATAATATCCAGTACTATTCCAATCATAGAATAATGGTGAACGAATATCTGCACTAAATACTGCTCTACTTGACATCGCAGCTCTAAATGAACCATTGTTGATAATCAACATACCATGGTCGTTCAGCTGATTAGCACCACCTAATCCACCAGCATTTGGATGTGACCAACCAATACCGTACATATTTGCAGCAGAAGTACCAGAAGAGTTCGGTCTATAAGAGGAACCCATTGCGAATACTAATTGTAATCTTGTAGAAGTATATGTTCCGGTTACACCTAATCCATAATTGTTAAATGTGTGATAACCGTTTTGATTAGAAGCATTCCATATAGAAGTACTTGCCGGATCCATATAATAACCAGTATTATTAGAATCATAGTATCGGCCAGCATACATTGAACCACCATTACCACTATTCTCATCAAGTACTGGAATTGTTCTCCAAGTTCTCCAACCACTCCATGAACTTCTGAATCGTAAGTTGGTAATTGGTCCACCAACCATCTGCCATCCATATCCACCAGTGTTCGAACTACGATAGTGGAATGCCTGCATCCCAACCCAGTGAGATGTACCTGAAGGCTGGTTAGGTGGATTAGACCAAGAATCAATAAAACCAGAACCCCAAGTTGAAACAACGTTCATGTCAACACGACCCCAACCCATGGCACCAGTCCAATAGTTAGTGTCACCTGTTTGAAGAGGTCTTGCCCTGTAGTATTCACCAGAGTTACGTGTATGTCCTGGTAACGCCTGGAATGCCATAGCCTCGTTACTAATACCTCTCATTCGAGTACTATTATTTGAAGCACCATTAAAGTAATAAGCTGTATTATTGTTATCGTAGAAAATTGGAGCACGGAATGATTCACCACTATTCACATAACCATAACTAAAGTTAGTGTAGGAACCATTATAATATTGTTGCCAGCCACGACTGTTGTCATGCATGCCCCAGTTCGCGCCTTCGGTTGACATTAGGGTCCAACGAGTACCAATACCATAACCTGACCAGCCGTTTCGACCAGTATTATATGTTGCTACGTTACCGTATGGATTACCTTCACCACCAGCCGAACGAATACCATATCCATAATCTTGGAAGTATAAACCAGTTGCGCCTTGAGGTCTGAACCAATCATTTGCAAATACTGCAGATAATTGAGAGGAGCCACGTGGGACTAAATAATAGCCAGTATTAAGTCTATCATAGAATATTGGAGCACGGATATCAGAAGTATGGTCCAGATAATCTGTGTTGATACGACCATAAATTGTGTTCCTATATCTCCAGTCCATAATTGTTGTGGAATCTGAAGTAACAAGGTCACTGTCTACAATTGTTCTACCCTGTAAGCGAATACCGTCAGATGAGCCTGTTCCATCATTTTCGGAACCTATGACCATCATGCCATTTTCACCAGAGTTATCGTAATCCGGATCGTATGTAATATAACCAAAGTCGGAAGGTGCGTTTACACCTGAACGGAAATATATTGTTACTGGTGCGTCATTGCCTGAATGGAATTCTGCAGCGACATTATTCAAGTATTCGTCTACTTTACCAGTAGTTACATATGATGAAGAACCACCACTGTCAGTTGTTCTGGCGTAGAAGTAAGCCTTACCATAATTTTCTGTGACATTGAATCTAGAAGTACTTGCAAAATCTCCATAATAGAATGTATTATTTCTATCATAATATCTGTCAGCATATATGTTACCACTGCCATATATGGTACCATTTACATCAAGTACGTAATTAGGGGCAGAAGTATCTGCTTCACCAAAGCCTACACGTAATGCTCTAGCAACTACAAGTCTACCATTTGTCGTAAGTGACATGGCACCTTGAGCTGTATTATGTGATTCATCACCCCACCAGAAGCCTCTATTATCATCATTATTGAACTGGAATGTCATAGCCCAATCGCCAAGACCACCAAAATTAATGCCTGATTGCATACCTATGGCATAGGCTGAACTATCATATACACGGATCTTGTCACGAGAAGAGGTTGAAGGACCATCAAGTCTATCAAAGTCCATTGTAGAAATATTAGAATTACCGGCCGGATTCATGTAATAACCAGTACTATCTCTATCGTAATAAATTGGAGACTGAACACTGGATCTGAATAATGTTTGGCCGTTGCCTCTTATAATTGCATTCCAATCACCACCAAGACCACCATCTCTGAATGATATATCTTCATTACCTGATGTAGCTATAATAAAGTGAGCATCATTTGTGTCTGTTGCCTGAATATAACCACGAAGGTTTCCAGCAGCAGTATAGTAATATGAAACACCACCACTAACAGCATTAATAGTATTATAGTTAATTGCATTCATACGTGATGTAGAAGCAAAATCTCCATAGTATGCAGGGTTAGCGCTATCGTAGAATATTGGAGCACGAGAGGAGATACGAGAGAATGAAACACCGCCGGTTTCTAACCAGAATTGTCTTGTTCCGTTTCCAGCACCTGAAGTAAATTGTAAATTACCTGCAGTATTTGTTTGGGTATTTGAGGATTCATAAATCTGCCATTGATTACCACCATTCCATTTAATACCTTCGTTTACACCTGGGTCATTAAATGTTAGATTGTTTAGGTTGGTAATTGAACCATTATTCCAGTTCCAAGTTCCACCGACATTACCACCACTAACTGGGTCCATGTAACGAGCTGTGTTTGAACGGTCTCTAAATGTATTTGCATCAACGATGTCAGCTAAGATATCATCAACAGTTAAGTCACCTGTGACTACAGCATCCCCGCCTACGTTAATATCATCTAGTACTAATAAATCATCAACAGTTAAACTGGATTCTGCATTACGCCTTTTAAGCATAATACCACCAAATTCACGTAAAGCACCACCACTGTTATAGTTAAGTAATATTCTAATTCTTACGTAATGACAACCACCGCCATCTGAGCCATTATAGACTGTGTGTGATGTTGGGATTGTTGTATGATTTCTTAATGTTTCCCAAGCAGTACTTGTTCTGTTTGAACCGCCAACAACAAAATATGTTGTACCTGTATTACCTGCGATTGGATTCTTATCTTTATCGAATCTCTCAATTCCGTAGTATAATAAACCACCGGAACCTGAAATACGTCTTGTAGAAATTTCACCATATACTTCCTCACCAGGAACAACAGGAATATAATCAGAGTAGAAGGTACGATATGCAGCAGTTCTTAAAACATAATTACCGGCAAATGGGCCATCTGATTTAACGTATTCACTAGTATCTGTTGTGAATGAATCCTCTGCACCTCTTAAAGGTACGATAACACGTTTTTCAAAGTATTCTGTAGCATCAAATAATACAAGGTCAGCACCACCAGATCCATAAGCAGGATTCAATGAGATATTTTCATTACCACCACTGAGTAGGAAGTCTGAAGCAGAAACATCACCTTGGAAATATGCGTTACCATTATCAAGGTCAATACTTGCCCTTACATTACCTGAGCCCACAAATACATATTCATTAGGATTACTTGAACCGAAGTGTTGATATGCAGCACCATTATTACCTGCCCAGAATGTACCCCAATTAGTAGCAGTATTCCAAATCCAATGTGAATAATCTTGAGCTTCAATAACTTTGTTATTATCACCATTACTTGATGTATCAAAACCATAACGGTTAATCTTACCATTTATTCTAAGAGCAATATTTGTATTGCCTGAAGCAGGATTTAAATAACCACCCGTGTCATTTGAATCATAATAGATTGGAGCACGCATTTGGTTATTTGCAAGGAAATATCCACCAGCTGTTTGTGCCTGTTGAACACCATTGAAATACAATTCTACTTGTGCATTTCTTCTTGCTATCAGTGACCATTCATTATCTGTATCGTTGAAAATACCAGAGTTGTTAACACCATCTGACATAAAGTTCCATTGACCAGCAATAGAATAACCAGCCCAACCACCTTTAGTACCGCCAACTTCCATTGAACCGTAATCACCAGAAGCAGCGTCAGCATAATATGTAGTCGCATGGTTGAAATAATATCTTAATGCCTGAACCGTATTTAATCTTGTGGAACTTGCAGGATTTAAATAATATCCAGTATTATCTAAATCGTATATGATTGGAGTTCTAATCTGTGTATTAAACTGACCCCATCTAGCAAGGAAACCAGAAGCAACAACACCAGAAGAACTATTGTGTACAGCGGGAGCAGTTGCTGTTCTCTTATCACCAACAAATGTATAAAATGCACCAAAGTCATTTTGGCCTGCAATTGTATATGCTGTATTAGTATCTGTAGATGTAATATAGTTATCATCACCAGCAGCATCATTTAAGAATACAAGTTTGGGGGTGACAACTTTACTTGTTGCAAAAATTGTAGCTGTTGAAAGGTCTGGGTCGGCACCATCTGGGAAATTAGCAGAGGAACCTAGATGAATATTATTCATCACAGATGTTCCAGCAAAGTCTCCATAATAGTTTCTATCATTTCTATCATAGAAAATTGGAGCATTAACTTCTGTTGCAGAACCCATAGCACCAGGCGCGGTAACCTCTGTGTTATCAATCTCTAGTCGCTCAACACCACCCGTAACGAATGTTTGGCTATCGTTTGATGGGAAACCTATGTAGTTATTTGTATCGCCTCTGTGTCTTATATAGTCGTCAATGTCGACAGTGTTTAACTGTGAATCACCATTTGGATCGAGGTAGTAATTATTATCATTAGAGTCATAAAAACGTGCAGCGTACATGTTACCAGCAGTTACATTACCACTATAGTTACCAGTCTGAGCATGTATTGAAGCCCAACGATATGCTGCAGTACCAAGCTCACCAGTGTTATTAACTATAGGAACTAATGTACCACCATCGGAACCATTTGCAGAACCGAATGCGTACCAAGTATCAGCTTCAGTTGAATTAAAGTACCAGAATGCATCACCACCAGTAAGTACGGCATCATCACTATGGTAGAATTTAATAGAGCCAGACTGAGTATAAGTCATTTCAGCAGTATTATTATCTGTGACTGTTATACCAACACCACCACCATTACTTTGTTTTTGTAATGTAATACCAGAGCCGTAAACTTCGAGAGCATTTCTAACTCTTACTCTGGAATTAGTAATACTAACACGTTCGTTATTATTTGTTCGTAGTGTTATTGCATCGTTAGATGGGAATCCAATATAAGTATTTGTGTCGCCACGATGTCTTACATAATCATCAATGTCAACTGTATTAAGTTGTGAGTCACCATCTGGGTCAACATAGTATGCTGTGTTGGTAGTTGAACGGAATTGATTAAAATCAGCATTACCTGTAGAATAAAGTGTTGTGTTATTTCTGATTCGTAGATAAGTAGCATCTTCCATATACAGACCACTACCCCAACCGAAGGCTAATTCTTCGTCCTTAAGGAATGAGGCTGTACCACGACCGAATATAATTCCATCGTTATTGCCGTTTAGATATATTGAACCACCAACGTGTAATTTAGGATTGGAAGGAGTTGTAGTAAGAGCTGTATTATCACCACCGTCTGTATAAGTAGGTGAAGTACCGGAAGCAACCATTACATTGCCACTATCATCAACAATTAATGCTTCACTATAACCTGATGTCCAGAATCCCCAATTAGTTCCTGTGTGTAATACTTGATATAAATTACCAGAACTATCACCTTTAATACTACCACCAGCCACACCGTCGTGGTAGAAGTGAATATATCTATTTCCGTTATTAGTTGGATTTGATGATGGGTCAATTCTGTTTAAATATTGTAGTGCGTATCCACCAGAATAGTTACCACTGATTGCTACCGTTGTACCATTAGTACCTTCGTCTCCATCAGTTACAAGAGCAATACCACCAGTACCTGAATTATCACTCCATCTTGAATTGTTTGTTATAGTTCCAACTCTTACAGCACCCTGTAAAGTTGCTGATAAACTTGCATCTGCAGGATTTAAGAAATAACCAGTACTATTCCTATCAACAAATCTGTTCGCCTGTACATCACCTTGAACAATAACATCATGAGTAAACGTTGAGTTGGAATTCGTAATATTTAATCTTTCAACTGCGTTTGTTACAAATGTTTGACTGTCAGCAGCATCGAAACCAAAGTAATTATTTGTATCGCCACGATGTCTAATATATGAATCAATATTAATAGAATTCATTTCAGACTGGCCAGCAAAGTTACCGTAGTATGCTGTGTTATCTGTATCATAAAATAGTGGTGAACGAACTGAACCTGTGGCTGTTGTAAATGTACTAACTTCCAATCTTTCAACACCACCTGTGACTACTCTAAATTGGTCAGCTGCATGGAATTGTAGGTAAGTATTAGTATCGCCATCAGCAATAATCTCACCAACTAAACTGATATCGTTTACACGAGATGTACTTGCAAAGTCTCCATAATAGGTAGCGTTTTGTGCATCATAATATTTTCCTGCATATAAGTTCGGGAATATACCGTCAACAGTACTTGTAATATTTGTTGCATTAATTTCAAATCTTTCAACAGCATCTGTGGTAAAGATAATATTATCATTAGCATCAAACCCGAAGAATGTATTCGTGTCTCCGTTATGAATTACATAATCATTAATAGAAACATTATTAAATATTGATGTACCAGCAAAGTCACCGTAATATGTATTATCCCCTCGGTCATAATAGCGATTAAAGTAAGCGTTATCACCAATAACAGTACCAGCAGTTAAATCATCAATGTGAACGCCAGTATTATTTGCTGTAAGTCTTACTGAACCATCAGTTTCTAAAGTAATCGTATCGTCAGCAAAACCTACTTTTGTAGTAACATCATTATTATGAATTACTGCGTCATTAACTACTATATTTGGAGCGTATATATCTACTGTTGCAGAAACACTTCCATTCTGAATACCTAATCGTTCAGTACCACCAGTTTGTAAACTAATATCGTCTGTAGTAAATGAAACTTTTGTGTCTGGATCTCCGTTATGATAAAGGTCATCATCAATGCCTAAATCATTAAATACTGAACTACCAGCTGGGTTTGCAAAATAAGAATTATTATCTGCATCTACAAATCGTTGACCAATTACATCAGTGCCTGCAGTAACTGTTGTAGCTGCTGAGACACTACCTGTGTTTGCAACAATATCATTGCCAGCAATAACTGTATCTGTTGCGTATACATTTGCACCAGCAGATACATCATTTCCAACTATAAAATTATCATTAGTATCTGATTTAGCAGCATAATTAAAGCCAGCATTAAGGAAACCTATATCACCGTTTTGTGAATATATGCGTCTGTCTTGTCCTACACCATCAAATACAATTTCTGCCCCGCCAACATTATCACCAACGATAATATTTCCAAGAATAGTAATAGTACCATTTGCTGTATCATCAACATCAGACCTAAGGAATTGAGAACCTTCTAAACCGTCAACAGTATCAGCATCAAATCCATTACCAGGACCTTCATCAGCTGTTGTTATAATACGACCTAGGTCAGCAAGTGAACCATTTACAAGTTTCCAATAATCGTTGCTTTCGTCCCAAAGAACTTTTGGATTATCAAGTGAACCACGCTCAATTTCAATACCAGCATCCTCTGTAGGAGCAGCGCCTGAATAGTTAGCGTTAAGTGTGATAATATTATCATCAAGTTTAATTTCTTCTGTGGCAATATATGTTGTATTACCAGAAACTGTAAGGTCACCTTGAACAACAAGATCTTGTTGAATGGTATAATTACCAGCCATGATATCGTCGACATCAGATCTTACAAGTTGTGAGCCTTCCAAACCATCAACTGTATCAGCATCGAATCCATTACCTGGGCCTTCATCGGCAGTAGTAATAATTCTGTTGCTTTCAATTGTCGTTGTGGCCAACCCCGTGAAATCATTTCCTGTCGAAGTAATAGCTAAACGAGTAGTATCATCATATTTTAAAACTAGACCAGCGGTACCATCATGGAATGTGATACCATTACTTTGTTGAGAGTTTTGAAGTGTATAGTCGCCTTGACTATCATTAATAATTTGAAGTGAATCTGAATCGCCTCTAAAATTAGCGATAATGGAGCTTTGTAAGTAACCACCAGAATTTCGTACGTCAAGTGATGGTGTCGAGGCCGTGCTTTGGTCAATTTCTACTGCACCAGATAGGATCGAATCCCCTGTTACTTGCAGTTTTTCGCCGGTATCGGTAACACTACCAATAACGACATTCTGCGGTGTCAAGAGGCCATTCTTGACTATAAATTTTTTGTCATTTGCCATTCGGTTCACTCTCCCCAGATAGGCGATTAATGTTTATCAATTGTTATTCTATATTTATCTAATCTTTAATAAGTGTAGCTGCAACTTTATATGTTGTTGAAGCATTACTTGCCGGCGCAACATTTAAACTGATTGTTCCACCAGCGTAGGAAACATCATAGGTTCCTAATGAAGCACTTGTTATAATTTCACCAAATTCTGTAGCCATAGCTGTAGTTCCATTATGGACAATTAAAAGTTTTGTAATGTGTCTATTGGAACCAGAGGTGGCTGTAATAATAATCTCTCCACTATTATATATGGTACCATCAAAGGAGAAAATTGTTGTTGAGAAAAATGTTGCTGCAGTTGTTGAATTGTCTTGTCTACTTACATGCTCTTGGTCGATATCTGCATTAACAGTTAAATCGCCTGTCATTGTATCGCCATCAACATTTACATAGCGAAGGTCACCAGCGGCAATTGTCAGAATAGGTAGAAAATCTGTTGTGATAGCTGTGACGTGACCATAAGTATCAAATTCAATACTGTCAATGACCTGAGCATTTGCTATATCTAATTGGCCAGTATTAGTGACACTACTTGTATCTGCGTGTTCAAGTGTAACGTTGGCACTTAGAGCACCACCACCTGTAAGTCCAGCACCAGCAATTACATTTGTAACTTTATCTGTTTTAAGAAGTAAAAATGCATCGGTTTCACTTTCCGTATAATATCTATTGTCTAACTGACCAGCATCTAATTCTGTTTCTGTGTAATATCTGTCGTCAAAATTAACTTGGTCCAAACCAGTAACATGACCATAAGTATCAAGTACAACATCCTGTATGACCTGACCACCAGAGCCTAATGCACTTGCCTGCGAACTTGTGTCAGCATGTTCAATTGTAATCGAACCATTTGCAAATTGGTTTGCACTAAATGTGCCGGAACCAGTAAGTCCATTACTACCCGAAACTGTAAGTGTTCCATCACCAACATTACTAGCTGCATTATTGGCTGATTGGTTTAAAATATCCTGAGCATGTAAACCGTCTAATAAGTCAGCATCAAGTGTCGTGCCAGTTCCATCAACTGTAATTAACTCTGCAAGTATTTCTGCAGCTGTCATATCGCCAGTAGAGCCAGCCTCTATTCCATCAAGTTTTGCACCATCAATCGAGATGTCTCGGCCATCGACTGTTCCAGAAATAGCTACATTACCATTAATAATAATATCAGAGAATGTGTCTATTACTACATTATATGTACTACCATCACCGGTTTCTAGCTGTAAAGTATTATTGGCATTATACCAATCGAAATCATCAACACCAGCAACAGCTGTATTACTTGCAGCAGTAAGTCGTCCGTCTTCGTCAACCGTAAAGATTGGAATTTGTGACGAACTACCATAAGTGCCTGCAGTAACAGCAGTATTTGCAAGTTCAGTGGTAAGTGTCATTACGCCAGTATTACTGAAGGCGTTACCCGTTACTTTACCATTGAGTGTTAAATCAAGTGTGGCTGGTGGAACATTTGTAAAATTATTATAATCTAAATAATAAGTTCCTTCCTGCCCATCTAATAAATCTGAATCTAAACCTGAGGTTGTTCCATCAACTGTTTTAACTAATGTAAGTATTTCTGAGGCTGTTTGGTCGGCAGTTGCACCTGATTCTATCCCATCAAGTTTAGAACCATCAGCAGCAACATCACGACCATCGACCGTGCCAGTAACTGTGACATTACCTGTTACATCAATACCAGCACCAAAGTTGACATTTAAATCAAAGTCTGATATAATAGTATTAAAGGTACTTCCGTCACCTGTTTCAATAGCAAAAGTATTATTTGCAGAATACCAATCAGTTGAATCTACACCAGCAACAGCAGTATTGCTAGCAGCTGTGAGTCTACCATCTTCATCTACTGTAAATACAGGTATTTGAGAACTTGAACCATAGGTTCCAGGAGTAACAGCGGTATTTGCAAGTTCTGTTACAACTGTCATTACCCCAGTATTAGAGAATGCTGTTCCAGTAACTTTGCCTGATAAGGAGAAGTCTAAACTTGCAGCTGGGACATTTGTAAAATTATTATAATCTAAATAATAAGTTCCTTCCTGGCCATCAAGTGTATCAGAATCAAGTCCATTACCCGAGCCTTCGTCACCGGTTGTAAGGATACGACCTAATGTACCACCGGCAGCAATCTCCCAGTAATTATTTGTTTCATTCCATTGTAATATAACATTACTTTCACCGCCTCTTTCTACCTCAATACCAGCGTCTTGCGTTGCGGTATTACCAGTAAAGTTCGCATTAAGAGTAATAATGTTATCGGATAAGTTGATTGTTTCCGTGTTAACATATGTGGTATTACCTGATACGGTAAAGTCACCAGTAACAACAAGATTACCATCGAAGGTATCATCTTCATCAGATCTTAAAAATTGTGTTGAGTCTATACCATCTAAGAAATCGGCGTCAAGTCCTGAGCCCGCACCATCGACAGTTTTAATTAGGGCAAGTAAATCAAGTGGGTCGGCACTAAACTCAACTATACTTTCAGTATTTGCTCCAGCATCATACTGTTTAATGTATATTTTGCCATCGGCTGTGTTTATCGCAAGCTCACCTAATGACAGCTGTGCTGTAGTAGGGATGCGACCCGCAACCGCGCTTCTTCTGAGCTTAATTAATGTCGACATATGTATGTCCTTTTATTTGCAAACCTATAAAGGTTATTATCTAAAAAGTTCCTCCATCAAGAGTAGTTACAGCGACATCGCCACTTGTAACCGTAAAGTTATTTATGTCAAATGAAGCAACACCAACATTGGAATCTGAAGCCAATTCACCAGCAATTAATATTTGATTATTACTGACCGTTGTGTTTATACCTTCACCTGCAGCAAAAGCAATAGTTTCGCCCAGAGCAACTACATCTGTGTTGCCAGACTCAGCTGATATATTAATACCACCTGTCGTTATATTACCAAGCTGTGTTACTAAAAATTGTTTGTTTACTGCGTCCTGATCATTAACAGGATTACCAAGATTTTGAATTCTGGATTGACTTACATCTACCTGATTACTTCCGAAGGCAGCATTAAGTACAATATCACCAATCGTTGTTGCAAAAGTAGAGTCACTGATAACAAAATTACTATTAATAGTAATATCATCATCAATTTTTATATCTTTAATCTGTGATACATTGTCAGTAGCTGGGTCAATCAGATATGAACTATTATCTTGGTCTACAAATCTCTTACCAACAATATCCCCAGGAACTGTCCAAGCACCAGTACTTTTATTATATGACGCGCCAAAGTTAAAGTTTGGGGCAAGGAAACCAATGTCGTTATTGACTGCATAAAGTGACATTGTTTGGCCAACAGCATTCTCAAATTGTAAATTTGATGAGCCTTTGCCATAGCCTATAATCATACCCTTAATGTGTGAGACATCATCTGGTTCAATGTACATTTGGGTGTTTGCAGTATCACCAAATCTTAAGGCATTTATTACACCAGTAGATGTGTCTCCGGTAGTATTAAGGTATCTTGTATCTAAATTTGTAAAATCAAAAGATGTGGAAATTGCTACATTAGAGTTATGTACAACAGTTCCTGCACCAACCAAGTCACCAGTTAATGCAATAGTAAAATCATCTGTTCTGAAATTAATTTTGTCGTTAGGGTCATCATGAGTAACAGAAATACCTAGTTCGGTATTGTTTCTCACCATCTCACCAACGAGATCGTGAGTTGTTTCTGTAAAGTCAGGAATTGCGTTAGCTTGTAGTTCTACTGGAATTTCTGTCGCGAAGGTAATACGACCTTGAGCATCAATTCTAATGCGTGGGGTAAATCCATCACTACCATATAAGTCAGCCGATACACCAGTATCATCTAGCCCAATTTCAAATGCGTTATTAGCAATTGCTGTATTGGCACCAAGCTCTAAACCTGTTCCAATATGGAAAGTTGGAGTTGAAAGAATATCAATAACAGCACTATTTGAGCCATCTTGTATATCTAGGTTTGAACTGAAATTATCATTAATAAAACCTAAATTAACTGCGTCAGAGGGGTTGACAGGAGCACCTAAACCTGTTATAATAGTGTTACCAACACTTAATAGACCACCAATATCAAAGGTAAGGTCTGTATTGGCAGCTGTTGTAATTACACCATTGTTTGATATGAAGAATCTTTGTACACCGGCAGTGTAAAATTCCAATTCGTCATTATCAGCACCAGGACTTGATTCCGCAACAATCTTTGTATCTTGGTCAATATCAACTACAGAACCAGCAAGGCCAGCCCATTGTGTTCCATCATAACCTTCAAATCTTACATCGGTAGTATTATAACGGATCATACCGGTTTCAGCAGTAGGTCTGTCCGTCGTCCCACCTATTGGAAGTTTTATTGCTCCAGTAGCATCAAAAGTTACTACACCAGAATCTGATTTAATAGTTGGAACAAAAATTCTGCCCCATTGTTTACCAATCATACCTAGGTCAAAAGTAACATCTACATCTGGTATTAAATCGGAAGTGAAATCAGCGACAACATTTACTGTGTCAACATCAGCATCACCAATTCGTATATTACCACCAATATTAATATTACCAGTAATGTCTGTATCACCATCAATGGATAATGTAGAGCCATCAAATCGTAAAGCATTGCTATCTATTAATTCGCCACCAGTCCCTACAAATACTACTCTATTTTGAGTAAGATCCTCAATTTTTGCACTAGCAAGAGTCGCGGCAACTGATACATCTAAATTACCAGTTATATTTTGATCCCCAGTAAGGGCAAGTGTTGTGCCATTAAAAGTAAAGTTGGCATCATCTTCAACCTCACCACTAGCACCAGCAATCAATACTCTATTATCTGTGAGGTCTGTTACATTGAGGCTATCTACTTCAAGAGCACCAGTAAAGTCAATGTCACCGGTTATTGTTGTGTCACCAACTACATTCAGTGTGCCTTGAATGTCGGTATTACCAGCGATGTTAGTATCACCGGTCTGCCAATCAATTATAAATTTATTAAGTCCTGCTCCATACTGAAAATCGCCATCAGTATCGAGTCTATATCGTTCAGTCCCACTAGTAAAGAATTGTAATTGGTCATTATCAGCACCAGGACTTGATTCTGCAAGAATCTTTGTGTCTTGATCAACATCAATTACACCACCTAGACCCTTCCAAGCACTCCCGTCATATCCTTCAAATTGTGTATCACTCGTGTTAAAACGAATCATGCCTCTTTGAGCAGTAGGTCTCTCAGCAGATGTACCATCCGGCAAAATAAATCCGCCGGAAGTGTTGACATCTACCACATTTGATGTTATAATAAGACTATCGTCTTTACCAATAATGGATTGGAAGGTTTGAGTGTAATCTAAATCAAACCTTGTACCATCGGTAAGAGTAATACCTCTACCATCAATTCCTTGTCCTTGGAATTGTTTATATACTACAGCATCAGTATCCACATCATATGTTTCAGCATCAGCAACTGTAGCGACCCAACCAGTTTGGCCGTGTATTGTACCATCAGATACAAATACAAATGAACCCGCGATCTCTTCCAGAGTAAGACCATACTCTGAGGTTTCATCATTAAATAGAGATCTTTGGAATATCCAATTGTCGGAAAGAGCTCCGACTTGGATTAGTTCATAACGACCATTTTCTTCTTGGTTCGTCTGGTCTTTAACTAAGAGTCCATCGCCTAACTCCCAGTCTAAAACACCGTCAACATCAATAGTTGCTGCTGGTGAAAGTGTAAAAGTACTTGCGAAGGTTGTATTACCACTGGCAAATACACTCCCATAAGCACTTAAATCTTGTGTTGTTGCTGCTAAAACTCTTTGTCTTTCGGAATATTTTCTTCCAATTTTATCAACATATCGTTTGTTTGCTATATCTTCTGGGTCAATCGGATCACCGACTGCACCTAATTCTTGTTCTAAATAAATTTTTGTTACAGCATCTTGTTCATTAATTGGATTCGCAAGACCTGAAATCCTATGGTCTGTAAGATTAAGAGTATCTCCAACCTCACCAGGCACGATTCTGATATCGTCAGTACCTAAAATACCATCTTGTGTTAATGTAAGTTCACCAACTCCAATAGTAGTCAGCCCTATAATTTGACCTGTAGACTCACCAATTGTAAGAGATGTATTTCCAAGAGTAAAATCATTCGCTTGAATGACTGTGCCATTAGCTGAAAAGTTTAAAGAAGTTAAACTTGTATTGTAAAAGCTGGTTATATGACCGAATTGGTCAATATCGACATTTCTTGTAAAACCAAGAACATCATTATTTGAACTTATTTCTACCGTTGTATTTGCGTGTGAAACGACTACATTAGAAAGCTCGGTGTCAAGTTCTGGAGTGATTATGATACCAGGACCAGCATCTATGTCCTGTACATACGCGCCAATAGTATCAATGCCAAGAACAACCGAATTTGGAACGATTGTTGGCTTTCGTTCGGCTGGTGCAACTATTGGAGTTGTAGTATGTTGTTTCGGTACCGCTCTAATACTTTGTGAAGCGTTTACCTTAACCTTAATGGTCACTCTATGAGACCTCCGTAATAGTATCAACTACAATCGCTAAGCCTGAAACTATTTTGGATAATTCTCCTGTTGTCTTTTCCATTACTACATCGTATTGATATTTACCCGGTTTGAGTGTATCAGTTTGTTGGTCGGTAAGAACTAATGTAACATCGTTGTTTGCAGTTTCGATTGTAAAGTTTACTAGATTATTAGCGGAGGAATATAACTTTTTAATTCCGCTGTAAAAACTATAGGTGGAAATCACCAACTCTTGGTCGTCTGCGTCAAATAGGTCTAGACTTGTTCTAAAGTCCATACCTTTGTCTATGTAAATATTTGCTCTTGATGCCATGGCGATGAAACCCTTTTCTTTCTGTTATGTTCTATTTATTCTTTTTGCCCTATAAAACATAAAGGGCATTTAAATGCCCCTCATATCCTATTGCGATTTAGAGCAAGTTACTCTCATATATTCATACCAAATTATTTATTTTTTAATTCTTCGATTTCTGCTTTCAGTTCTTTGATTGCTTCGATCAGTAATCCAACAACGTTACCATAAGCTACATGTTTGATACCATTATCATCTTCTGATACAACCTCTGGAAGGACCGCTTCAATTTCTTGTGCAATAACACCAGTTGCAGATTTGCCTGAATCTATCCAGTCAAAATTAACACCACGCAATTGATTTACTTTATCGAGTGCTCTGGTAATTGTTTGTACATTTTCTTTGAGTGAGACGTCAGATGTTGAATTGAAGTTATCGGCAGTCATATCACCAGTAGCAGTAAAACCTGGAGCGTGAACTAATCCTTCACCTGCATTCCAATAGAAGTCCACGGAAGCCTGATAGTTATTACCATCAGACACCCCAAGCGTTGGAGCCACACCAGCAATATAATAATCAACATTTTCGGTAGTTCTTAACGTTGTCACTAGCTTATCTGCGTAACCACCGGTAGCACTACCACCACCACTAGCAGTCGAGTTAATTGTAAGACTGTCAGTCGTTGCATCAGTAGTAATTGTTACGTTGGTACCAGCAACAAATGTAAGTGTATCGGCAGTATTATCTGCTGATATTGTAGTTTGACCAGACACAGCAATTTTATCAAATAAGTTTTGAGTACTGCCACCTGAAGGCCATGATGTAATTGTTGAGCCACCTAATGTAGCTGAACCACCAATTGTAATATTCTCTAAATTTAATTCATCAATATTATTAGTATAGTAGAAGTTCTCTTGTCCACCTGGGTTCGGAGAAGTTGTAGCATATAATGGCCTAGCTGTTGAACTATCCTGAACGAATGTGATAAACATTGGAGTTGAATCTAATGCTGAACCATGAATCGTACTGGTTTGTATTGTACTAGCATTTAGAGTCCCAGCAGGTCCTTGAATACCCTGTAAGCCTGTATCACCAATAGTACCAGTTGTACCTTGAGATCCCTGGAAACCACCAAGACCCTGGATACCGTCATTACCACCTGGGCCTGGGTCACCTGTAGTACCCTGAATACCTTGAGGTCCTGATCCACCAACACCTACTTCACCTTGAGGTCCTTGTACACCCTGTGGTCCATATCCACCTAAACCTTGTTCACCCTGTGGGCCAAGAGGTCCCTGTACACCCACACCAGCAGGTCCACCCCCACCTTGAGCTCCATCGGATCCCTGGATACCAGTAGCACCCTGAATACCATCTCCACCACCTGCACCAGCAAGTCCTTGAGCACCTTGGAAACCTAAGTCACCTTGAATACCTTGGAAACCTTGAGTACCTGGCCCGGCACCACCTTGAACACCCTGAATACCTTGAGGTCCGAAAGCACCCTGAGCACCTTCACCACCAATACCTAGGCCACCCTGGAATCCTTGGAAACCTTGTAAGCCTTGAATACCCTGTGTACCACCTCCAGCAGAACCAACAGTTCCTTGAATACCTTGAGGTCCTTCAGGTCCTTGAAGACCATCAGCACCTTCGCCGTCAGCACCCTGTACACCTTGATAACCTCTAACTCCTTGTAATCCTTGAGAACCAGCACCGCCAGCACCATCATTACCTTGTAAACCTTGAACACCCTGTGGTCCGAGTAAACCTTGAACACCCTGTGAACCGGCACCACCTGGCTGACCAGCAAGACCATCGGCACCTTGTAGACCTTGAGGTCCAGCGTTACCATCTGAACCCTGTATACCTTGAGTACCCTGGAATCCATCAGAACCAGTACCACCGATTCCTTGTGTTCCTTGACTACCCTGCATGCCTTGTAAGCCTTGAGTACCTACACCATCAGCACCTTGTAAGCCTCCGGCACCCTGAGTACCATCAGCACCCTGAATACCTTGTGTTCCTTGTATTCCTAAACTACCAGTTTCCCCTTGGATACCTTGAGCACCCTGTGCACCAGTTGCACCAGTTGTTCCTTGAGCACCAGTACCATCAGTACCTTGTAAACCTTGGATACCATCAGTACCTTGTAAGCC
>JACLAB010005818.1_pt1 | contig 60412 bp, 66 predicted proteins | sample 8027921 | NCBI WGS metagenome assembly JACLAB01 (sample SAMN15725117, study PRJNA655200) | protist metagenome | isolation source: fluorescence activated cell sorting (FACS) single amplified genomes of... | place: USA: West Boothbay Harbor, Gulf of Maine | collected 2000-07-19 | reverse complement strand
GATGATTGGTTTTTGCTAAAAATTTCTGTCCTTTAAAAATACTTGGCTCTAACTTTGGTGGTGGATTAATAATTTTATTTATTAGTCTTAAAATAACCAGATAAAACACAGATAAACCAACTAGCACATGTATATTTTCAATATTTATTCTTTCTGGCCCAAAATCTAAATCGACTAAATAAAATCCTAGAGGAATTTGAACAAAAAGTAAAATTGCACTTGCCCAATGCAATAGTTTTGAAATTAAACTATACTCTGGTAAAGTATTTCTATCATGCATTTTATAATTAAACATATTGTGAGTAATTTTGGTATTAGTTTGTTTTTAATTTTTTCAATACTAATTAGCTCAAATGCTTATTCTGACCAATCCGCTGAAGATATTATTAAGGAGAGAAAAGCGTTATTTAGTAAAAATTATAAAACTGCCAAAAGAGTTCAAGCTTTGTCAGCAAAAGGTGAATTCGATCAAGCAAAAGAATTAATGATTGAAATGAGTGAAAATTATAAAGATTTATTAGAACTATTTCCTGAAAATTCAAAAGAAGGTTTTAAAACGGGCTCTTTGCCGATTATTTGGGAAGACAAAGAGAATTTTAATACTCTTATGCAGAAATCATCTGATGATATGATAAAATTAACTTCAATTATTGAAACTGTTGGAGATGTCAACATTCCAATTAGAGAATTGATGTGGGTTAACTGCAAGGCTTGTCACAGTAAGTATAGAGAAGAACATTAATCATTTTCTTAATACCAGGTAAATATGATCCCTAAAAAAGTTAAAGAACATTTAGAAGAATATATAAACCAAGAAGTATATGTGCAAATAGCTATTATTAAAGGCAAGGAAAAAGTATCAACACATTTAGCTATTAATAAATATTTTAATAGCAATCATTTTAAAGATCTTTCAAATGGAAAACCGTATGATCATTTTATTGATGGTGTAAAAGATAAATGTCTTGGAAAATTAAAAAACTCTCCAATGAGAAATAAAAAAACAAACGATGCTACTATTCAGGAATTGCAAAATAAATTAAACAATTTAAGTGATGAAGAGCTCGATAGTACTTTCTGGGAAATAGAAACAGGTGAATTTTTTTCAAATGATCAAATCAAAGAATTAGAAAATAACCGTAATAATCTTATTATAAAATTAGATCTTTCAAAAAAAGAAGATGAAGTTTATCAAACAGTTATAGGTTTTTGTAAAAGCTACGAGGAGTTGTGTCAAAAGAAATACCCCGAAGCGCCACTGCCATTAGAAATATTAAAATCAATTAATTAGCCGCACTTGAATTGCTAAAATAATTTTTAAATTAATATCGATATTGTATTATATTGAATAAGCCCTATATATCTAAGATCCAAATGTCTGAAAATCAAATTATCATCAATAATTTATCTAAAGTTTATAATAATGGTTTTGAGGCTTTAAAGACAATAAGTCTTGATATTAAAAAAGGTGAAATTTTTGCAATGCTTGGACCTAATGGTGCAGGTAAAACAACATTGATCAGTATTATTTGTGGAATAGTAAAACCTTCTTCAGGATCTGTGACTATTGATGGATTTGATATTATTGATGATTATAGAGAAACAAGATCAAGAATTGGTTTAGTTCCACAAGAGCTTACATTGGAACAATTTGAAACAGTTTATAACAATGTTTCATATTCAAGAGGTTTGTATGGAAAAAAACCTAATCCACCTCATATTGAAAAAATTTTAAAACAGCTAAGTCTTTGGGACAAAAAAGATCAAAGATTGAGACAATTGTCTGGAGGAATGAAGAGAAGAGTTTTAATTGCAAAAGCTTTATCTCATGAACCTTCAATATTATTTTTGGACGAACCTACAGCAGGAGTAGATGTTGAGCTAAGACAAGATATGTGGAAAATTGTCGAAGAGTTAAGAAAAACAGGTGTTACGATTATCTTAACAACTCATTATATTGAAGAAGCTGAAGCAATAGCAGATAGAGTAGGTGTTATAAACCAAGGTGAAATAATAGTTGTTGAAGAAACAAAAGAATTATTAAAAAAGATGGGACACAAGAAACTGACTGTAGAGCTGCAATATGAGATTTCTAAAATTCCAGATAGTTTAGACAAATATAAATTAGTCTTAGGTAAAAATAAGATGTCAATTGATTACACATATAATGTTCAAGCTGAACAAACGGGCATTACAAATTTATTACAAGATATAAAAGACGCTGGTTTAAAACTAAAAGATTTAAAAACTGAACAAAATACTTTAGAAAAAATTTTTGTTAGCTTAGTAAAGGAAAATAATGAAATTTAATTATTCAGCATTTAAGGCAATTTATCTTCATGAAATGGATAGATTTAGAAGAACTTTATTGCAATCTTTGTTGTCACCAGTTTTATCTACCTCTCTTTATTTTATTGTATTTGGGTCTGTCATTGGTGGTTACGTTGAAAAAATTGATGGAATTAGTTATGGCTCATATATCGTTCCAGGTCTACTAATGTTAACATTATTGACTCAATCAATTACCAACACTTCTTTTGGAATATTTTTTCCTAAATTTAATGGAACTATTTATGAAATTTTAGCAGCTCCAATATCTACATTTGAAATTGTTCTTGCATTTGTTGGCGCTGGTGCATCCAAGACTTTATTGGTTGGAATTGTAATTTTTATAACAGCAACTTTTTTTGTTGAAGTAGATGTGAAATATCCATTATTAGTATTTTTTTTACTAATCCTTGTAGCATTTACTTTTGCATTATTTGGTTTTTTAATTGGATTAATGAGTTCTAACTTTGAACAAATGTCTATTATTCCAACATTAATTATTACGCCAATGGTATTTTTAGGTGGAAGTCTTTATTCATTAGACATGTTGCCACCATTTTGGCAAACAGTCACATACTTTAATCCAGTTGTTTATTTAATTAATGGGCTAAGATTTGCGTTTTATGGGGTATCTGACTTTAATATATGGATCAGTATCAGTTCAATGGTTTTTTTCTTGATTGTTTGTGTGGTTGTAGTTTCTGTCCTTCTTAAAAAAGGCTATAATATTAAATCTTAACTACTACTAGCTATTTTCTTTTTTGGATCGTAAAAAGGTTTTTCAACAACTTCACAATTATATTTACCTTCATTAGTAATGACTTCAAGTTTAGTTCCTATTTCTGATTGCTCGATTTCAATCATTGCTAAAGCAATATTTTTTTTAAGTCTTGGTGAATAAACTGCAGAAGTAATTTTACCAATTTTTTTATTATCTTTATTTAATGGCCAAAATGAAGTGTTGGGTCCTTTTAATGGCGCACAATCAATTTCTAAACCAACTTGTTTTCTTATTACACCATCTTGTTTAATTTTTTGTAACGCATCTTTACCTACAAAGTTTATATCATTATCCAAACTTACTAGACGATCCAATCCTAGTTCAAATGGGTTTGTGTTAATATCTGCATCTGCATGGTATGATAGCATTCCACCTTCAATTCTTCTAATTGTTGAAGTATGTCCTGGTTTAAGCCCATGTTCTTTTCCTGCTTCCATAATTTTTTCATATAGTTCATTTCCTTTAGAGCCATCTCTAAGATATATTTCGTATCCCAGTTCACTAGACCAACCAGTTCTAGATATAATCAATGGAATTCCATCTAAATTATATTCTTTTAACCAATAATATTTTAAATCTTTTATATCTTCTCCGAATAATTTAACCATGATTTCAGCAGACGTTGGGCCTTGTAATTGTAATGGAGAAACATCAGGTTCTTTGATTTTAACATTTAAACCTGAGTTAACAGCAACACCTTGAGCCCATAGTAAAACATCACTATCAGCAAGTGATAACCAAAAATGATTTTCAGCAAGTCTTAATAAAACTGGATCATTTAAAATACCACCATCATTATTTGTAATTAATACATATTTACATTGGCCAATTGCAAGCTTTGATAAATCTCTTGGAGTTAATAGTTGTGTGAATTTGTAAGCATCTGGCCCAGTTATTTCTACTTGTCTTTCAACTGCAACATCACAAAGAATAGCTTTTTCAATTAAGTTCCAAAAATTTTGTTCAGGATTACCAAAATCTCTAGGGATATACATGTGGTTATAAACCGAAAAACCTGTTGCACCCCATTTTACAGTAGAGTCGAAATAAGGAGATTTTCTTATTTGTGTGCCAAAACCAAAGTTTTTATTGCTCATTTTTGATCCTTAACAGTCCCTTCAATTCTTTACAAATAAAAAAATAGCCCAGTTAAGGGCTATTAAAAAATATGAGGGAATTAATTTTTTAGTTAAAATTGTTCAGATTCAGTTGAACCTTCCATCGCAGTTGTGGAGCTTTTACCACTGCTAATAGTGTTTGATACAGAATCAAAATATGAAGTTCCAACCTCTCTTTGGTGTTTAACGCTGGTATAGCCATCTTTTTCTCTAGCAAATTCTTGTTCTTGAATTCTAGAATATGCAGTCATACCTTCTTTTTTATATTTTTCTGCAAGCTCAAAAATTGCAATATTTTGAGTATGAAAACCTGCTAAAGTTATAAATTGAAATTTATAACCCATTTTAGAAATCTCTTCTTGGAAAGTTGCAATTTCATCATCATTTAAATGTTTTTTCCAATTAAATGATGGAGAACAATTGTAAGCCAATAATTTTCCAGGAAATTTTTCATGAATTGCATCAGCAAATTTTTTAGCTTCTTCTAAATTTGGTGTCGCGGTTTCACACCAGATCAAATCTGAATAAGGAGCATAAGCAAGGCCTCTTGATATAGCTTGTTCAATTCCTTGTTTAACATAAAAGAAACCTTCAGGAGATCTCTCACCTGTTAAAAATGGTTTATCATTTTCATCATGGTCATTTGTAATTAGTTTTGCAGCATTAGCATCAGTTCGTGCTAAAATAATAAGTGGAACATTAGCAATATCAGCAGCTAATCTTGCAGCTTTTAAATTTTTAATCATAGTACCAGTTGGAACCAAAACTTTACCACCCATATGGCCACATTTTTTTTCACTGGCTAACTGATCTTCAAAATGAACACCGGCTGCACCAGCTTTAATAAATTTTTTTGCAAGTTCAAATACATTCAACGGTCCACCAAAACCAGCTTCACCGTCAGCAATGATTGGTAGCATATAATCAACTTTATTTTCTTCTTTCATGTCACCATCTTTAAGTTCCATGTGTTGAATTTGATCTGCTCTAACTAAAGCGTTATTCATTGAATCTACTAATTTTGGGGCACTATCATAAGGATACAAAGATTGATCAGGATACATTTCTCCAGCACTATTAGCATCTGCTGCTACTTGCCATCCACTTAAATAAATTGCTTTTAATCCTGCTTTAGCATGTTGAACTGCATGATTACCAGATAATGATCCCAGTGTATTTATATAAGGTTCTGAATTTAATAATTTCCATAGTTTTTGTGACTGCATTTTGCACATTGAATATTCAATTTTAATAGAACCTCTTAATCTCTCAACTTCATCCTCTGTGTAGTCACGTTTAATTCCGGCAAATCTTTTTAAGTCGTAAGAGATGTTTTCTGCGCTCATTATTTTTAGTCCTATGATGTTGTTTGTTTGAGAAAATTGAATTGGTGAGAATGGAGTTGTTATTATTTCTTAAAGACTTGATTTAGCTGTTATCGTCTAAAGATTTAATAAGATCACTCATTCCACTTGAACCCCAATCACAATGATCATCTCTCATGTAGATACCTCTACTATTATGTTGATCAAAATCTTCTTTTTTTATGATTTGAGCTTCATTTTCAGTGTTATTTAATTTTTTGTTCATGTAAATTTTATAATTTACAGAGTTTACAAAAGCTACTAAAAAGAACAAAATGCTTGTAAATCGTAGAAAAAAATTGTAAATATAAATTTACAAAATTTACAAATAGAAAACATGAGTCAATTAGATTTAAAAATAGGGCCTAAAATCAAAGCTTTTAGAAGGCAGCTTGGACTACAAGCTAATAAATTAGCAGAAGAATTAAGCATATCTCCTAGTTATTTGAATTTAATTGAAAGTGGTAAACGTAAAATTGATGGCGATTTATTATTAAAAGTATGTGAAAAACTTAACATAGAGCTATCACACCTTACGTCAAAAACTGACATTAACTTACAAAACACTATTTCAGAAATTTTAGATGATCAACTGTTTGAAGATTTAGATATTTTAGGACCAGAAGTTAAAGACCTAGTTAGTACAAATCCAAAAATTGGAAAAGCTATTATAAGACTTGGTGACATTTTGAAAAAAAAAGATCATGAGTTGTTTGATAAGGTTGAAAAAATTTCTGGAAAAATTGTTGATAATAGAAAAAACTCATTTCCAGGAGAAGTTATTTCAGATTTTCTACAACAGAACAGAAATTACTTTCCTAAATTAGAAGATTTTGCAAATAAAGTTTTTGATAAAATTCAAAAAAATAATCGAACAAGATATATTGCACTTTGTGAATATTTAGATTCAGAATACTCTATTAAAGTTAAAGATGTAATACCCGATGAGAATAAACCTTTTTCAAAAATATTTAAGAAGAATAAAAAAGAACTTTTGTTAAGTGATTATAGTTCATTAGAAACTAAAAAACTTCATGCTGCTGCTCAAATTGCACAAGAGGGTGCAAGTAAAGAAATTGACAACTATCTATCTAAATTTAGTTTTCCATCGAATGAATCTAAAACATTAACAAGAGTTGCTTTGCTTAATTATTGTGGTGCTGCAATATTAATGCCCTATAAACTTTTTCATACCGAATGTAAAAAACTTAAATATGATTTAGAATTATTGCAAAATACATTTGCAACTTCTTTTGAACAAGTTGCTCACAGAGTAACTTGTTTGCAAGACCCAAAACTTCCAGGAATACCATTTCATTTTTTAAGAGTTGATATGGCTGGAAATATTTCAAAAAGATTTTCACTATCTGGAATTGATATTCCTAGATATGGAGGAGCTTGCCCAAGATGGAATGTATATTCTGCACTAACTAGACCTGGTGTTATTCAGGCTGCAGTTAGTAAGATGACGAACGGAGAAAAATATGTTTGTATTGCAAGAACAGTTGAAAAAGGAATTGGAAGATTTGGTCAAGCAAAAAGCATATTATCAATTGGTCTTGGTTGTGAAGCAAAATATGCGAAAGATTTTGTTTATACAGAAAATGTAAATATAAATGATAAATCTACTGAAATTCCAATAGGGGTTTCATGCAGAACTTGTGATAGATTAGATTGTTCGCAAAGAGCTTTTCCTCCATTACATAAAAAATTTGATATAGATATTAATACTAGAGGTGTATCTGTTTACGTGACCGATGAAAGTTCACAGGGAAAATCCTAAATTTCAATTTAAGATAAATGATAAAAATTATTGAAAAATAAGCTCTTTTAACCCTAAAAATAAGAGTACTGCAAATTTAGTATTTTTTATTGATTTCTTATAAGAGGATAAACCTTAGGATTTAAATACTTCAAATTTGTTAACATTATCAAAAGTAAAGTTGCTAAACCAATTGAAAAACCTAGTTTTAGTAAAACTTCAAAATCAAATTTCCAAACAAGTTCAAATAAATTTTCCATTATAAATTTAGAAGCAATTACTGCAAAACAAGTTGCAATTAATATGACTGAATTAAAAATTATTAAAAACTCAATTATTGAAGATAAAATTACATCTCTTTTTGCAAAACCAATAATTTTAAAAACTAAATTTTGATATTCCTTAACTTTACCCTGCACCATGATTGCACTAGAAATAACTATTAATCCAATAATAATGGTCACAGCCGAAATAAAAGTCACAGCCATAAAAACTTTATTTAAAACAGAGGTTACTTTATTTAAGTAATCTGCAATTTTTATCATTGATAAACTCGGTAGCACTTCTAGCATTGAAATTTCATTAAAATTTTCAATGTTTTTAAATTTAGCAGTAGCCAAATATTCGTGAGGAATATTATTTGCAAATTGTGGATTAAATAGCATAGCAAAGTTAATACTCAAGTCTCTATAATCAACACTTCTAAAGTTTACAATTTTTCCATCGATTTCACGGCCATAGATATTTAATGTAAAAATGTCACCTAAATTTATTTTTAAATCTTGAGCAACTTTTGCATCTAAAGATATTTGTAGTTCATTTGATTTTGTTAAATCCCACCACTTACCCTCTGTAATAGGATTATCTTCTGGCACTTCATTAACCCAAGAAGATCTTCTGTCACTACCAATAACCCAATAACTATCATTATCAGGTAAAATGTATGTGTTTGGATTGATACCATTAATTTTTACAATGCCTGATGAAACCATAGGCACAATTTCAACTTTTGCATTAGGATCCATCTTAAATATATTTGTTTCAAATTTTTCTTTTTCTCCTTTTTGAATACCAACAAAGAAATAATCAGGTGCAATGTTTGGAATAGATTTTGCAATTTCTCTTTTAAAGTTGGTTCCAACTAAAGCTAATGTTAATAAAAGAGTTACCCCCAATCCTAAAGACATAATGGTAATAGGGGTAATACTTTTGGTTTGAGTAATATTTTTAATTGAAACTTTTAATGAAATATTTGGAGTTGACTTAAATTTTTTTAGAAAAAAAATGATTAATTTTGAAAGTAAAAAAAATACACCTAAACATACAAAAAAGGCACCAAAATACCCTATACTGTACATTGGGTTTTCTGAATTATAACTAAAGACCAAAACCAAAATAGATAGTAATAAAAAACTAAGAATTACTGACTTTCTAGAATAATAAAACTCTAAATTTTGAAACACATTTCTAAATAAATTTGAGGCTTTTACTTGGTCAATTGAATTAATTGTTGGAATTGAAAATATAATTAGAACTAATAATCCAATTAAAAAAATCTTAATAAAGTTAACAAACGAAAACACTGGTAAGATATTTAAACCTAAGCCATCAGATAAATATTGATCAACAAAAGGGACCAATAAAAAACTAGAGCCATATGCCAATGTAGTTACAACAAATAATAAGATTAATAATTGAAGATAATACAAAATTTTTATGTCTCCAGAATAAAACCCAACTGCTTTTCTAACAGCAATTGACATGTTGTTTTGATTAATGAAAGAAAGCAGAGTATTAGCTACCCCAATACCTGCAATTAACATAGCGCTGATTGAAACTAGAGATAGAAATTGTGAAAAATTGTTAATAATTCTTTTTAATCCACTTGCTGAATTTTCAGGATATCGAAGCTTAACTTTTTGATCATCCTTAAATATATTTTCTATTCTTTGCTCTATTTTTTGTGCATCATTATTTTCATTAAACTTTACTTTATATTCATAATTTAAAAAACTTCCTATTCCATTAAGTTTAAGAATTTCTAAAGTTTGTTTACCAGCTAATGCCCAATCCCCAAATGCAACAAATCCACTAACATCTGGCACTGATTTTACAATTCCAATAACTGTAAACAACTTATCTTGAACTTTTATCTGTTCATTTATTTTAAGGTTTAAAGTTTTGGATAAACTTTCATTAATTAATACTGTATTAGGTTCATTTTGCATTCTATCAAATGCACCTTCAGGTTCATATTTCACTGATCCATATAATGGATATTTTTCATCTACAGTTTTTATTCTTGTAAATAATGATTTATTTTTATCTCTATTAATTGTAGCAACCATTGTACTGAACTCAATCATTTGAGAGATTGTTGCAAATTCTTTTACTTTTGTAACAAGTTCAAGGTTTCCTTCATTTCTATTATAATCAATTTCTAGATCTCCACCCAGTAATGCTTTCGCGTTATCGTTTAATTCTTTTTTTAAAGAGTCTTCAATTGTAAAAATTGCACTTAAAATAAAAAGACTAATAAAAAGTGTAATGATTATACTTGCTATCTTTTTATAGTTTCTGCTTAAATCTTTAAAAGCATATTTAAAAATTAAATTAATTTCAGATGAATTATTTGATTTTTCCATCTTTAATTTTAATTTTTCTTTTTGCTTTGTTTGCAAGTTTTGGGTCATGCGTTACCATAATTAAAGAAGATCCTTCTTCTTTAGCGTAATTGAAAAGAATATCTGAAATCATTAATGAGTTTTCAGTATCTAAATTTCCTGTTGGTTCATCTGCCAAAATTAATTCTGGCTTCATAGCTATTGATCTTGCTATAGCTACTCGTTGTTGTTCTCCACCTGATAATTGGCTTGGTAGATTGTTAAATCGGTGTTTTAAACCAAATCTATCTAACAAAAGTTTTGCTTCTTTTTCAGGATTTTTAAACTTGTTAAGTTCTAGCGTTAAAGCAACATTTTCTACAGCTGTATAGTTTGGGATTAAATAAAAAGATTGAAAAATAATTCCAATATTTTTTTTTCTAATTGCAGATACTTCGTCCTCATTAAGTTTAGTAATTTCATGGTCTTGAAAAAAAATCTTACCTGTAGTTGCTTGTTCCAAGCCACCAATTAACATGATTAAACTAGTCTTTCCTGAGCCACTTTCGCCCACAATTGAAATTGTCTCTTTTTTCTTTGTGATTAAATCAATATTATTTAAAACCTTTATGGTATCTTTACCTGTTTGGTATTTAAGATTTACTTTTTTTAATTTAAGAAGAATGCTCATGAATAAAAGTTTTATTATTAAAATAATTGTTCTCTGTCTAGTGACCATAAAAGTATATGCAATTGAAAAAGTTGTATTATTTGGTGATAGTTTAATGGCAGGGTATGGCTTATCTAATGAGCACCATTTATCTGTTGTTTTAAAAGAAAGTTTAATTGCTGATGGATTTAAAATTGAAGTTATTAATGGCAGCGTATCTGGAAGCACTTCTTCAGGAGGTTTGAATAGAGCTGAATGGACCTTATCTGAAAGTGATGTTGATTTAATGATTTTAGGTCTTGGTGCTAATGATATGCTGAGAGGTATAAATCCAAAAGAGACAAAAAAAAATTTAGAGCAAATTATTAAAATTGCACAAGATAAAAATATTGAAGTAGTTTTAGCTGGTTTGATTGCCCCAACTTCTCACGGTTTTAAATATAAAAAAAATTTTGATAAAATTTATCCTGATTTATCAAAAAAATATAAATTAACACTAATTCCCTTTTTACTAGAAGGCGTAGCCTTAAAACCCAAGTATAATTTAAGTGATGGAATACATCCAAATAAAAAAGGAACAATTATTATTAGTAATACCTTAAAAAAAGCCATCTTAAATAAACTATAAAGACTTAATCTTTATTTTTTGATATTATTTATTTGTGAATAAGATTCTAACCATAATTATTATATTTCTTTCGACATCGGTTTTAAGCGCCAATGAAAGGGATGCTAAGCTTGATAAATTATTTATGGAATTAAAAACTAACATTACATCTTCGTCTCCTATGATTGCTCAACAAATTTGGAGTTTATGGAGCACACATCCAACGGATGATAAATTAACTTCAATTTTGGATGAAGGTTCAAAGTTGGTTCAAGACAAGCAACTTGCTCGAGCTATAAATGTTTTTACTGAAGTCATTGAGTTAGATCCTACCTGGGCTGAAGCTTGGAATAAAAGAGCGACTGTATTTTATATGGTTGGTGAGTTTAAAAGATCTCAAGATGATATAGATAAAGTTTTAGAGTTAGAAAAAAGACATTTTGGAGCTTTAGCGGGTCAAGGAATGGTCAATATTCAATTGAAGAATTATGATAAAGCTAAGAGAAGTTACCAAAAAGTCCAAGAAATTTATCCTGCCATGAAATCACCCAAGGTAATGATTGAACAAATTGAAGAGTTAATTAAAAGACAATCAATTTAATTTAATTAATACTTAAAAATTAATCGATAGATGAAAAAAATTAAGCCTCATTCAGAAGTGGCATCTCAAGCAATTTTAGGTATCGCAAAGTCTTTCAGTTTTAATTCAAAAAAATATATCCCTAAAGATGGTGCATCATTCTCTTTAGTTAAGGTTGAAATTTTATCAGGATTAACGGTTGCTTTAGCATTAGTTCCAGAAGCAATAGCTTTTGCATTTGTTGCAGGAGTAGCGCCATTATCAGGATTGTACGCAGCTTTTATTGTTGGATTGATTACAGCAGTATTTGGTGGAAGACCTGGAATGATATCGGGTGCAACAGGAGCACTTGCGGTTGTTATGGTATCTCTTGTGACTGAACATGGTGCAGAATATTTATTTGCAACTGTTGTCTTGATGGGTCTTTTACAATTAATAGCTGGAGTTTTTAAATTAGGAAAATTTATTAGAATGGTCCCAGAACCAGTGATGTTAGGTTTCGTTAATGGACTTGCAATCGTCATAGGTATTTCACAGTTAAGTCAGTTTAAAACTATTAATGATCTTGGACAATCTGTTTGGATTTCAGGAGATATATTGCTTTATTCTATTGTCTTTGTAATGCTTACAATGTTTGTTATATGGTTTTTACCTAAACTTACTAAAGTTGTTCCTTCAACTTTAGTTGCAATACTTTTGACAACAGTATTGGTGCTTGCCCTTAAAATAGATATTCCAAGTGTTGGAGATCTTGCTAGTGTTAAAGGAGGATTACCCAATTTTTCAATTCCAAATGTCCCTTTAAATTTTGAAACATTAAAGATTATTTTTCCATATGCATTTATTTTAGCATCCATTGGATTAATTGAGAGTTTATTAACTTTAAATTTAGTAGGGGAGATTACTAATAAAAGAGGGGGAGCTAGCCAAGAATGTTTGGCTCAAGGATTTGCAAATTCAGTTACTGGTTTTTTTGGTGGAATGGGGGGGTGTGCTATGATCGGTCAATCCATGATCAATGTAAGATCAGGTGGTAGAACGCGTTTAGCGGGTATTGCTGCTGCACTATTTTTATTAATTTTTATTTTGTATTCATCAGCTTATATAGAGATGATTCCAATTGCAGCACTAGTGGGTGTGATGTTTATGGTCGTGATTGGAACATTTGCCTGGAATTCAATTAAATTTTTAATGATGGTTCCAAGAAGTGATGCGCTAGTTACAGTGCTTGTAACTGTTGTAACTGTATTGGAAGATTTAGCTGTTGCAGTAATTGTTGGAGTGATTGTTTCTGCTTTAGTTTATGCTTGGAAAACTGCATCAAGAATTAGAGCTATTGAAAGACCTTCAAAAACAGAGAAAGGAGCCAAAGTTTATGAAATTGAAGGCCCTTTGTTTTTTAGTTCAGCCAATAGTTTTTTAGAATTATTTAATCCTGAGAATGATCCAAAGTTAGTTATAGTTGATTTTGCAAAATCTAGAGTAATTGATCAATCTGCATTAAAAGCAATTGAAGATGTTGCTCATAAATACAATAGTTTTGGAAAAAAAATTAAATTAAGACATTTAACTAAGGATTGTCATAAGCTTTTGAGTAAAACAGGTCAGTTGGTCGTTGATAGTGATGATGATCCTGATTACAGTTTAGCAGTTGATTATGGGGTGAAGTTAAAAATTTTTGGCAAATAATTTTCTTTAATAATGACTACAAAATTTGATGTAATTATTGTAGGCGCAGGAGCCGCTGGTATGATGAGTGCGATTGAGGCTGGCAAACGTGGTCGTAAAGTTTTACTCGTTGATCATTATAAAAAAATTGGTGAAAAGATTAGAATTTCAGGTGGTGGCAGATGTAATTTTACTAATATTCACACGAACCCTAATAAATTTCTTTCACAAAATCCAAAATTTGTAAAATCAGCTTTAAGTCAATACACACAAAATGACTTTATTAACTTAATTAATAAGTACGAAATTAAATTTCATGAAAAAAAACTGGGACAACTATTCTGCGATCATAGTGCCCAACAAATTGTTGAGATGTTGCTTAAGGAGTGTGAGTTAGCAAATGTCACTATCTTAAAAGAATTTATTATAAAAGAAATTGATAAAGAAAATAATCAATACAATGTATCAACTGAAACTAAAAAATTTTCATCTGAGTCTTTAATTATTGCAACTGGAGGATTATCAGTTCCAAAAATTGGTGCCACTTCATTTGGTTATGAAATAGCTAAAAAATTTGATCACGATATCATTGAAACCTTACCTGCTTTAGTTCCATTAACTTTTAATGAAAAAATATTAGAAATGTGTAAAGAATTAACAGGTTTATCTGTTGAGGCTATTGTCTCTTTTAATAAAACTTTATTTCAAGAGGGAATGTTATTTACTCATCGAGGGTTAAGTGGGCCGTCTATTTTGCAAATTTCATCATATTGGAAACAAGGAGATAATATTAAAGTAAACTTGTCTCCAAAATTAAATGTTTATCAATTATTAGAAGAAAAAAGAAAATTAAATCCAAAATTTGATATTTTAAATATAGTAAGTGAAATTTTACCCAAAAGATTAGCTCAAATAATTTGCAGTAAAAATGAAGTTGGTGGAAATATTTCTGAATTATCTAACAAAATATTAAAACAACTAAGTGAAAATATTAATAATTGGTTAATTAATCCAACGGGTTCTGAAGGATATAGAACAGCTGAGGTCACTTTAGGAGGAGTTAATACCAAAGAACTATCCTCTAAAACTATGATGTCTAATAAGCATAAAAATTTATTTTTTATTGGTGAAGTTGTTGATGTAACAGGACACTTGGGTGGATATAATTTTCAATGGGCTTGGTCTTCTGGTTATGTTGCGGGCCAGTATGCATAAAATAAAAATATATTAATTAACTCAGATTAATAATTTTTTTATTTATATAATTTCATTATTATTTTTAAACGATAGATTTATCGATTAACTTAAAATTAAATCATCCTAAGTTAATCAAAAAATCTACTCACTTTTAAATAACTCAAGAGCTTTATTTAAAAGCTCTACTGATTTTTGATGATCACCAGCATCATGAGCGGACATACCCTCATCTCTTAGTTGTTGAGCCTCTGCAATTTTGTCATCTAATTGTTTAGCAAGGATGGGACACATACCTGCCTGTACTGAGCTTGCAAAAAGTAAAAAAATTAGTGTTATTATTATTTTTTTCATTATTATCCTTTGTTAGAAGTTTAATATAATTTAATTAATATAATATCCTATCAAATTATTAATTATATTGTTGAATATGTGTGGAAGATACGTTGTAAAAAACCCAGTTACTAAAACTAGTAAGTTAGTTAAATCTGCAATTCAAGTTGAAGACACTGAAAACTATAATGCTCACCCTTATCAAAAGCTTCCAGTTATTAAAAAATATAAAAATGGAAATACTTTAGAGGCTCTTAAATGGGGTTTAATTCCAGGTTGGGCTAAAGATAAGGACTTTAAAGCACTAATTAACGCTAGACTAGAGACCATTGATGAGAAAGTTTCATTTAAAAAATTAATTAAAAATAATAGATGTGTTGCAGTAGCCGATGGTTTTTATGAATGGAAGAGAGAAGAGAAAGAAAAAACCCCTCATTATTTTACAAGAAAAGATACTAACCCAATATTCTTTGCAGGTATTTTTGAAGGAGATCAGTTTTGTTTAATTACAGAAGAGGCTAAAGATAACATCAATGAAATTCATCACCGACAACCGGTTATAATTAATCAAACAGATGTTAATCGATATTTAAATCTAGAATTACAAGGTTCTGCTTTTTTGAATGAATGCAATAAACCTGATCTTATATTTCACGAAGTATCTAAAGATGTTAACAAACCAACAAATAATAGCGCTTCATTAATACAAAAAGTAAGTAATGAATAATAAAATTGAATTAAAAGGTCAATGTTTGTGTGGAGAAGTAAAATACAAACTATCTGAAAAACCTTTATTTACCCAAGCATGTCACTGTAAAGATTGTAAAGTATTAACTGGTTCTTCTTATGTGATTAATTCAAGCATTTTAGAAAATACATTAATTATTGAAGGTGAAATTTCATCAACCATGAAACTTCAAGCAGGTAGTGGTAAGTCTGTTAAAATGTTTTTCTGTAACAAATGTGGGTCTTATATTTACACTGATTACGAGTCTGCCATTGGTAGATTAAATGTTAGAACTAAAACGTTACAAAAATCTGAAGAATTTCCTCCACAAGCTCATATATTTACTAAAGATAAAGATGAATGGGTAAATTTATCAAATATTAATAATTGTTTTGAGAAAATGTATGATCCAAAAGAAACTTGGCCAAATGAAAGTCTTATTAGAATTGAAAAATATCTAAATACAAAAAGATGAAAAATATCTATCATTCAGATATTTATAAATTTAATACACCTGTCAAAAGTTACTGGGAAGATAATTCACAAGAAAATCTAAACTTAGAAAAATTAACTAAAGATACCAATTCTGAAATAGTTGTCATAGGTGGTGGTTATACTGGATTATTATGTGCAATTAATTTAATTGAAAACCACAACTTAGATGTAATTTTAGTTGAAGCTGGAAAAATAGGCTGGGGCGCCTCATCTCGTAATGCTGGATTTAATTGTTTACCACCAAGCAAGATGTCTTTTAAAAAAATGCAATCTATTTACGGCAATGATGAAACTAAAAAGTTTTATAAAAACTCTGTTGAAGGCTCAAATTATACAAAAGATATTATAAAAGAATATAATATTGACTGTGATGTAACAGGGAATAGCAATTATGTTGTAGCCCATCATCTAAATAAATTTGAGCAAATTAAAGAACAAGCTAGAGCTTATAAGGATGAATTTGAGATTGAAACAGAGGTGTATTCAAAAGAAGAATTTAATCAAATTGGTCATGGTGGAACTGAACAATATGGTGCTTTTTCCTATAAACCTGGATTTGCAATCAATCCTCTTAAATTTGTTAATGGGATTGCAAAACACGCTTTATCAAAAAAATTAAAAATATTTGAACACACTAAAGTAGACCAAATTAATAAAGATAATGGATCTTATCTTTTAAAAACTAAAGAAGGATCTATTCGATCAAAAAAAATAGTTGTTGCAACCAATGGATTTTACCAAGAAGGTTTAATTCCTAAAATGGATGGAAGGGTATTACCTGTTATTTCAAATATCATTGTGACAAGAAAACTTAATGATGATGAACTCAATACTCATAATTTTAAAACATTTTCACCCATCGCTAATACTAAAAACCTTTTGTATTATTATAGAAAATTGCCAGATAATCGAATTTTGTTTGGAACTAGAGGAGATTTAAGTGGAAGTGATCAATCGAATTTAGATATGTCAAAAAAAATGGAAAAGTTTTTAAAGGACATATTTCCTAAATGGAGCAATATTAATATCGAATATAATTGGCGTGGGTTAATTGCTTTATCTCAAAAATTAACTCCTTCAATTGGCAAAATAGATAATGAAGAAATATACTATGGATTTGGCTACAATGGAGTGGGGGTTAGTGCAGCTCCTTGGACTGGCAAACAGTTATCTAAGTTAGTTTTCTCATCAAATAGTAAAGATCTTGATATCTCAAAAATATATAAAGGATTACCTAAAAAGTTTATATTTCCTAAATTAAGAGTGTTTTATTTTAGACTAGCAGTTCTATTTTATAATATTAAAGATAAGTTTAATATTTAAGAAAATATATGACTAAAAAATTTAAAGAGATTTGATGAATGTATTTATAATTTTATCAGTACTTGTAATTGCACTTGGTGTTATTTTATTAGTAGCTTCACCATCAGCATTATTTACTTTAAATTGGAAAGAAAAAACAGGAAAAGAAAAATTTCTGATGTTCTTATTTTATAGTATTTTGGTTTATATAATAAACATCATTTTTTGGATTATAAAATAAGAAATAATGGATAAAGTTTTATCTGTCATATTTATGGTTGGGGTATTAGTTTTAGTTCTACCTGCATTTTTAAAATCTAATTCAACATTAAAGCTTTTTTTAAAAAACTTATCAATATGGGCACTAATAGTAATTGTTATCTTGGCTATTGTTATATTTTTTCTGAGGTAAAAACTTAATAGTAAAGATCTTGATATCTCAAAGATATATAAAAGATTACCTAAAAAGTTTGTTTTTCCTCAATTAAGGACTTTTCATTTTAGATTGGCTGTGTGGTTTTATACAGTTAAAGATAGGTTAAATATTTGATATAGTGTTTAATACTAATAGAAACTATCTAAGAAAGAGTATTAACAATAAACAGGAGAAGAAATGTTGAAAGTATATTTGGCGGGTGAAATTCATACTAATTGGCGTGAAGAAATAATTGAAAATTGTAAAAAAGAAAATTTAGATATTCAATTTACATCTCCTGTAACAGATCATCCTTCATCTGATGATTGTGGTATTGAAATTCTAGGCCCAGAAGAGAAAAATCTTTGGAAAGATAGGAAAGGTGCAAATATCAATTCAATTAGAACTAAAAAATCTATTAAAGACAGTGATGTAGTAGTTGTTAAATTTGGTGAAAAATACAAACAATGGAACGCAGCTTTTGATGCGGGTTATGCATCTGCTTTAAATAAATCAATTATCGTTATACAAAATGAAGATCATCAGCATGCTTTAAAAGAAATAGATGCAGCAGCTTCAGCTGTTGCCTCAGATCAAATGCAGGTGGTTAGAATATTGAAATATGTTTTAGAGGGAACTTTAAAATAATTTTTATTATTTAAAACAAACATGATTGAATTTATTGATTTATTTTTTAATCATTATCTAAGAATATTTGTAGGTGTTGTCCTAGTAGGACTGATCTTATTTTCATTATATTATTCATTTAAGAATAAATGATTGAATTTTTGAGTGTGCTTGAAACAGCAGTATTAGTGTATCAATTTTATGACAACTGATAATAATTCAAAGGGAATTGTATTAATACTAATCGCTATGAGCTTATTTTCAATGCAAGATGCATTGATCAAGTTTATCTTCGAGCAATCTGCTCTTTATGAAATTTTCTTTGGAAGGTATTTAATTGCTGCAATAGTTTTATTTGTTTACTTAAAATTTAAAGGACAAAAAGTATCTTTAAAAACTCATTATCCATTACTAACTTTTATAAGAGTATCGTTACACTTTATTGCCTTTTCAACTTTCTTTATCTCTATTACTTATATGCAGTTAGCTACTGCTAATGCTTTATTTTTTTCATGTCCTTTCTTCGTCTCTATATTTGCCAAATTTTTCTTAAAAGAATTTATTGGAATAAGACGTTGGTCTGCTATCGCATTTGGATTTATGGGTGTGTTAATTGTTTTAAATCCTAATTTTTCAAATTTTGAATATAGAAATTTGTTACCAGTTCTAAGTGCTTTATTTTATGCAGCTTCAATGACTATTACTAAATACACATCTGATAAAGATGATGTAAACACTCAGCTATATTACTTTTATTTAATTGCTCTTATATTGTGTGGGATCATTTATTTATTTATGGGTAATGGTCAATTTAACAGTACTGATTTTGATCCAACAACTCAGTTTATCTTTAGAGAGTGGTTTTCAAACTTTGATTATACCTGGAAGTTTATATTATTTTTTGGTTTGGCTGCATCTATTGCATTTGTCTGTATCTTTTCGGCATATATCATTGCATCCCCATCCGTTGTCTCATTATTTGAATACTCATTAATTATTATGTCCATGATCCCAGGTTATTTTTTATTTAGTGAAATTCCATCTCTTAGAACTTTGTTAGGAGTAATCTGTATTATCTCGGCGGGGGTTTATATTTATTTTAGAGAAGGTGTTAGAAAACAATATGTAGCATCTAAAATTCCAACTAGAAGATAATTTAATTAATCTGGGACCTATTGATTGCAAATCAACAAGCTATCAAATTATCCTTTCATTAACTATTGATACTACTTATTTCCAGACTTCCATCAAGTTGTTCAAAGAATTTTCACTACAATTTCACTACACATCGTTAGACAATAAACTCTTCTTTTGATACCGTTGGACGATGTTAACTTTCTTATTTACTATAGTTCCACCTATATTAATTTTACTTTTTTTTACGTTAACCGATAGATTTAAAGAACCTAAAATAACAGTCATTACTGTTTTTTTTCTAGGTTTTTTAATTTGCCTTCCTGCTGGAATTTTAAATCAATTAAGCCATGACTTTTTCTTTAATGGAACTGATTATTCTAAAGATTTAACTGGAAGTTTTTTAGGACCTGCTTGGGCTGAAGAACTTTTAAAATTTTCAATATTATACCTTATTATTTTAAAAAGAGATGAGTTTAATGAGCCAATGGATGGGCTGGTATATGGAGTAGTTGTTTCATTAGGCTTTGCTACCTATGAAAATTATACATATGTTTATGAATGGGCATCAACTATAGCTAAAGAAGAAAATTTAGATTTCTTAGAATTTTCATATCTAGTTGCTAAAGCAAGATCTTATTCAGCCGTGCCAATGCATGGATTAAATGGTGCTGTAATGGGTTATTACTTTGGCCTTTATGCATTTAGTGGTAATAAAAATTATTTAGCGCTTTCTCTTATTCTTCCATACTTATTTCATGGATTTTATAATTTCTTAGGATGGCCTGATATGATGATTGTTATAGTGATCTTAGTTATAGTTTCGTTAACTCTTCATTCAAAATTAAGAAAATTACAACTAGCTAAAAAAAAAGAACAAGAAGTTAAAAAAATATGAACATGGTTAATAAAATTAAATTATTCATATTTACTTTAATCTTATTTATTTCATTCTTGGTCAATTCACACTCGAGTGAAATAGATCTCTCAGACACATTTAAAATGAAAGATAGAAGACTTGCCTGTAAGACTTTTTTTGAAAGCCTATCCAAATCAGAAAATAATGAGGTTAGAAATTTTTACACTTTTCGAATATGGAATGATTATGGTTTTTATTTAAAAGAAGTATTTGATGAAAAAGATGGTTTTGAAATATTTAAAGATAAGAATGATAATTTAGTTATAGGAAGTATTTACAATCATATCACTGCTTCTAAAATAAATACAGGAGATTCAATTTTATTAATTAATGATAAAAAAATAAAAACAGAAAAAGATTTTTTAGATCTTTTGTACAATAAAGAAATTAATGAAATTAAGATTAAATTATTAGATAATAATAATAATGAATATGAAATTAAATTGGAAAAAACTAAAAACGATTATAGAAGAGTTCTTTATAGCATTTTAAATTTTGATATTACGGATATAGATATTAAAAAAGGAAGTTATGATTTATCTATAAGACATAATTTTGCGTATTCATACACATCAACTTTTAATAGTTCAAAAAAAAATCACATAATCCTAGATACCGCAATAGGAACACTTATTTATTATAATGATGATCAAAAAAAACACATGTTTCATATATGCAAAATTAATGAAACTACCATCAAAGATGAAACAATATTACTACCAGAGAGAGGCTTCTTGATAAATAATGTCTTAAGAAACGACACGGATCTTGAGACAATTAAACGTGACGTAACACCTTATCATACCTTAATTGGTAATGATGAAAATGAAGTGTCAGTAAGTACAGAAAAATTTAATGTATTTAAGATTAAAAATAATTTTAATTTAAAATCTTTTCCTTTTGATAAACAGGTTATCAAATATCAAGTTATAGATAATGCTTATTTATTGGAAACAAGAACTATCGGACAATCACATTTTACCTATTTAGCTCTTAATAAATTTATGGCTGAAGATGATATCCCTGGTTGGAAAAAGATATCTTATAAATTAGAAAACCAGCCTTTTAAAACAGCAACTCAGTATACAGGCACATATAGTGATTCATATGTTGTCTCAATTGAACTAGAGCGTAAGCCTGGTTATTATATTTTCAAAGTTATATTCCCTATATTGTTGATACTATTGATATGCTGGTCGGTAGTTTGGGTTGACCCTAAAGAGTTAGAGGCAAGACTAACAATAACTATTGTTTGTCTACTTTCTTTAATTGCATACAATTTTGTAATCGATTCAGAACTACCTAAACTAGAATATCTCACTGTATTAGACTGGATTATCTTAATCTCATATATCTATGCAACTATTCCAAATTTATTAAGTATAATTTCTTTTAGATTATTGAAAACAAATTTACCTTTAGGTGACAAAATAGAACAATTAAGCAAAAGATATGGTTTAGCATCCTATATATTTTTAATTGTTTTTATTGTAGCGTTAAACGCTAATACAAATTTTGAGCACTCAAGCTCACTTCTTTCGTGGATGGCACCAAGGTAAATGGCAAAGTAAGTTTTAATTAAGTTTAGTTTATTGCCATTAAGTATTAACAATAAATAAAGAACAAGAGATTATGAAAGTTTGATTTTATGTTATTTAGAGCTAATTTATTTAGATTAACTAATTTTGCATTCTAATAAAGCGGTTGCATCTACAATTATCTTTTCAAGTTCTTTATTATTTAGTTTCTTTTTACTAGGAGATAATGTTTTAATTTCGTTTAAATTTATAAAATTATTTATAATTGAGGATTTGACACCAAAGTTAAATCCCTCGATTCCTTCTTTTTTTCCATAACTTGAAATAACTACACCAATTACATTACCTTTATTGTTTAAAATTGGTCCACCACTATTACCTTTATTTAAAATTGCATCAGTTTGAAATTGTTTGTCATTATTTCCATAACCCATTGTTGCAGTAACACTACCCTTTGAGATTTTAATACTACTACTAATTTTTTTACCAAATGGGTAACCGGCAATTATTACATCATCTAATACTGAAGCATCCTCAACGTCTATACCGAAGCTATTATCAGGTAAAATATTTGTTTTTAAAATTACAAGATCATTTGCTTTATCAATAGCCAATATAGCAGCATCAAATTGTTTATTTTTGTAAAATATATTTATTTTTTTGCAGTCTTTCACTATATGGTAAGCACTTATCAAATAACCGTTATTTGAAACAAAAAAACTAGTGCCAGATATAAATATTAAATTTTTTTTGTTATTAGTATCTTCATTAATCAAAGTTCTTGAAATTTCATAACCTTTTATGTGCTTTGTAGCATAAACATTTCCATCAACTTCAATTATTTTACCAACTCCATGTTGTTTGTTATTTTTATAATTACCTATATATTTAGATCCGTTAGACCAATAGTAAGAACCTTTTCCATGTTTAAGATCGTTTTTAAATTCTCCAATATATTTATCGCCATTTGCAAATGTAAAAGTTCCCTTCCCATTAGCTTTACCATATCTGTATTCTCCATCAAATTTATCACCTTCAATATATGTTAAGATTCCCTGACCATGTCTTTTTCCATTTTTCCAACTACCAACATAAGTTGTTCCATCATTAAAGTAATAGCTACCTTTGCCATGCATCTTATTATCTTTAAATTCCCCAATATATTTTGGCCCAATATTCCATTTAAAAACCCCTTTTCCATTGATACAGTTTCCTTCTATACAATCAGCATTAGAATTATTTGCAAAACTTACAATAAGAAGAAATATTAGTATTAATTTTTTTTTCATTTGACTATTTTTTTTAGTATAATGATAAAGTAAATATAAAATAGTAATACTAATTTTTTCACATGTTTAGTTCAAAAAAATTTTTTTTAAGGATTTTAAAAATTTTTTACTTGTTATTTATATTATTGATTTCAAGCTCAACATTTGCTGACGAAAAAGTTAAAGAATTTGCTTCAATTTTTTCACCTCCACTCACAGACGATAAAGTAAAAATGTTTTTTTATTTTGGTGTGGATGATCTTGAAAAAGTGGAAGCCACTTATAATCGAATGTATGAGGCTAACTACACAGATGCAACTGCTATAAATGAAATTGTTTTGTTAAATTTTTTATTTGATGAAGCAGAAGGTAAAAAACTTGGCTTATCTGCTAAAGAACATAAGGAACAAAGACTTAATCAACCAAAAATAGTCACATTAAACTGGAATGATGGAAAAAAATGGGTTGGTGGAGTTAAAGATGAAAATATTCGTCATGGAAAGGGAACAATGACATGGCCTGATGGCGCAAGATTTGAGGGAGAATATTCTGATGATAAAAAGACTGGATATGGAATTTATTATTTTTCAGATGATATAAAATATGAAGGTAATTTTGAAAATGATATGAGAAATGGCAGTGGAACAATGACTTGGCCCAATGGAAGTATTTATGTTGGCAACTGGAAAGATAATTATAAAAGTGGACAAGGAACGCAAACAGAGGCTGATGGTAGAAAATACGTGGGAGGATGGAAAGAGAATTACTATCACGGGGAAGGTATACTGACTTATGCAGATGGCACGGTAAAAAAAGGTTTTTGGATTGATGGTTATGGTTATACAAAAGAATTTATTGAAGCTAGAAATAAAAAACAATTCAAGCCATATGCGGTATGCATTGGTGCTCACAAAGAGCCGCAAATAAATACTTTAATCAATTTATTTCAATCAAATAACGATCCTGCTGCAGTTTCATATATGCTTGATGTAGGATGTAATAATAGTTGGTCTACACCTATTAGAGGCATTGATTTAGAGGAATTTTCGAGAAATGGAAGATTTGTTGGAGTGAAAACTAAAGAGATCATGAGTGGTATTGGTTGGATTTATGCGATGGTTTGGGCTGATGAATGGGATTCAAATTAAATTATAAAATCATGCTCCATATACGCGTCAATGACATTGGTTCTTGTTAGTATTGGATTATGGAAAAATTATTCTTAACAATCTTAGTTATTAGTTCTTTGTTGAGTGGGAATACATTTTCATTTGGATTACCAAAAGATGTTGGTTCTGGAAATTCATATACAAAAAGTCTTGGAAGTGGCTTTAAAAAACATGGAGTTAAAATAGTTAAAAAGCAAGATGGTTTTCCTGTTAGAGAGGGGGAAAAATCTGTAAGATTTGAGGTAAGATTTGGTGATTGTGGAAAAGACAAGCCTCCAGGGAAATGGAATGATTGTAAAGAAGATCGTCAAAGACATGAACTTCAGGGAAAAGACTTTAAAGGTAAAAAATGGGTAGCCTTTTCAATTTATCTGCCAGAAGATTTTAAAAATATAGATCCTGTTAAACTTGCAATGGGACAATTTCATCAAAAGGGTGGCAGCCCTACTTTAATGTTTCAATTTAATAGATATGGTTATTATGTTGATAGACAGTTATCCAATATGACTCAGCAGATGGTAAAATTACTTGATGTTGAAGATATGATTGGAAAATGGAATGATATTTTAATTCATGGTAATTTTACAAAGAAAGAAAGTGGTTTTTATAAAGTTTGGGTTAATAATGAATTAAAATACAAATATAGTGGCGCAACAACATCAGGAAAACCAAATTTCTTATAGTGGCGCAACAACATCAGGAAAACCAAATTTCTTTAAGTTTGGTATTTACCAAACACATGTAAGTCGTTATCGCGTCTCTGAAAGTAGGACATATCCAACACAGGTAGTTTTTTTTGATGAAATTAGACACGGCAAAAATAGAAAAAAAGTCGTTGGGAATTTATATTAAATCTAGCCACGCCTCAGTCTTCTTTAATCCTGTTTAGTATTAGTTAATTAACTCAACTTGAGTAAGAGTTTAAGATTTGTTAGTCTCTATTAATGATCAAACTTATTCTGCCAGCTATAATTATTCTTTTGATTGTAGTGTTTTGGGAAAAAATTACTGAAATAGTATTCAAAAAATTTAACATTAGGTTAAATTATATTATTGTAAGTGCTGTGTTAATAGTTATCGCTATAATATTTTTATTAATCAATTATGGATAAATCTAATTAATGAAAAAACTTTTAGTGATCTTCGTTTTGAGTTTATGACACTTGAGATTATTATAATTTTATTAACTATTGTCCTTGCAGTTTATTTCTTATTTAGACCCACCTCTAAAAAAGAAAAAGACAGGTTTGAAGATAAAGATAACTGGAGAGGTGGATTTTAATATGAAAAAAAAAGAAAATATATTAAGTAAAATATTTATTTATGGATGGGATCACCCTCTAGCTTTTTTAGGTTTCTGTTCTTGGGGAGGCGCTGTACCTTTTGCAGTTCTTGATGGAATGTTAGGTTTGTATATACCTGATTGGTTTAGTGTATTTCTTTTTGGTTTAGGATCAGTATTTTTTGTTTTAAGTGAAAAATATGAAAAAGGACAATAAATGAAAAAAATCGTATTCATTTTTAACTAAACGTTCATTCAGATGAATACCAAAGTAAAACTGATAAAAAATATGAACACTATTGATTTTAAGAAGGTTGTGATTAAATAATAATTAGTTAAAATATATTATGCTTACGTATATAATTCCATTTATTGTCTTGATTTTGGTTGTGGTATTTATCCATGAATATGGTCATTATTATTTTGCAAGAAGATATGGGGTTGGGGTTACTGATTTTTCAATTGGTTTTGGTAAAGAAATATTTGGTTGGAATGATAAACATGGAACACGTTGGAAAATTTGTTGCATCCCACTTGGAGGATATGTCAAGTTTTTTGGTGATCGAAACGTTTTTTCACAAGCTGACCATGAAAAAATATTAAAACAATACAATAAAGAAGATCAAGAAAAATTATTTGTTATAAAACCCTTATATCAAAGAGCTTTAATAGTTTTTGGTGGGCCATTAGCTAATTTTTTACTAGCAATTGTTATCTTTTTCTCAATTTATACCTTTGTAGGTAAAGATTTTACTCCAGCAATGATCACTAAAGTTCAAAAAGATAGTCCAGCAATGGTTGGTGGACTTCAAGATAATGATGTAATTTTAGAAATTGATGGCAGTAAAGTTGAAAGCATTATGGATGTTGCAAAATTTATCACAACATCAACAGGGGACGTAATTGATTTTAAAGTTGAACGACTGGATCAAGAATATTTGATAAAAGTTAAACCTAATATTGTCTTTAGTGAAGATAATCTAGGTAATATGATTAATAAGAGAATGGTTGGCATTCAACTTGGAGCAGTTAATAATGAAATTAACCATGTAAAATTAGGACCTGCTCAAGCAATAATTCATTCATTTAAAGAAGTGTATTTTGTAAGTGCTTCTTCTCTAAAATACATAGGAAGTATGCTAAAAGGGAGTGGGGATACCTCTCAATTAGGAGGTCCAATTAGGATAGCTAAAATAACTGGTCAAGTTGCTGAAATTGGTATCTTACCTTTTATCTCTATTATGGCTTATATTTCAATAAGCCTTGGTTTAATAAATCTATTTCCAATACCAATGTTAGATGGTGGGCACTTAATGTTTTATGCATTTGAAAAGGTTTTAGGTCGTCCTTTATCTCAAAAAACTCAAGAAGGGTTTTTTCGAATCGGTATGTTTTTGTTGGTATCATTGATGTTTTTTACAACCTTTAATGACCTAAAAGACCTAGGTTTATTCAATTAATTTCTTTTTTTAAAAAGAATAAAAGGTAAGTAAAACCAATACTTATTTAATGTTCTACCAGATATTGTATCTTAAAAAAAATTAGACACTAAAAAAAAGCTTGATTTATCAACGTTTATGACAAATATGATTATTAACCAAAATAACCGGAGCTAAAATGAACAAAAAACAACTAATAGCATCACTTTCAGGCTCATTAAATTTGAGCAAAGCTGATGCTGAAAGAACATTTGACACTATTACGAATACAATATTGGACGCATTAAAAGGTGACGATAATGTAAAAATAGCAGGATTTGGTACTTACAAAGTAGCTAAAAGAAAAGCTAGAGTTGGAAGAAACCCAAGAACTGGTGAACAAATTCAAATTGCCGCTTCTCAAAAGGTAAAATTCTTACCTGCAAAAGCTTTAAAAGAAGTATTCAATAAATAATTATTTCTTTAACAGCCCTAACGTTTTCAAAACATGTTTAGGGCTGTTACTATATGCAAAAACTGCATAGCAAATTTTCCTAATCAACATTAGTTTTTAAAATTATTAAAATTATAAGTCATATCCTTAACAGGAGGTCTTATGACTAAATTAATGAAGAGAATAACTGCACCATTATTAAGTTTGGTATTTTTACTAAACATGAGTAGTGCGGGAATGGCAGAGACTACAGTTTCTGCTGAAGTGGGGTTTATTTTTAATACTCTATTGTTTTTAATTTGTGGTTTCCTTGTCATGTTTATGGCGGCAGGTTTTGCAATGCTAGAATCTGGTATGGTAACTTCAAAAAGTGTATCGGTAATTTGTGCAAAGAATATTGGTCTTTATGCAATTGCTGGTATTATGTTTTGGCTAGTTGGTTACAACTTAGCCTATGGTATTCCAGAGGGTGGATACATTGGAACATTTGCTCCATGGTCAGATGCAAGTGCAATTGATACTGGCTATGCAGATGGTTCTGACTGGTTCTTCCAAATGGTATTCTGTGCAACAACAGTTTCAATTTGCTCAGGAGCTATGGCTGAAAGAATCAAACTATGGCCGTTCTTCTTATTTGCAGCTATTTTAGCTGGAGTAATTTATCCAATCGTAATGGGTTGGCAGTGGGGTGGAGGCTGGTTAGCTGAAATCGGTTTTTCTGACTTTGCTGGTTCAACTTTAGTACACTCAACAGGTGGTGCTGCTGCATTAGCGGGTATTATGTTGTTAGGTGCTAGATCTGGAAGATTTGATAGCAAAGGAAATCCAAAAGCATTACAACCTTTTGCTGCATCTTCAATTCCATTAGTAACGATAGGTGTATTTATCCTATGGTTAGGTTGGTTTGGATTTAACGGCGGATCTCAATTAGCATTAGGAACTTTTGATGATGCTGTTGCAATCTCAACAATATTTATCAATACAAATCTTGCAGCTTGTGGTGGAGTATTAGCAGCAGGTGCAATTACAAGATTAATGTATGGTAAAACAGATGTAATTCAAATGTTAAACGGAGCAATTGGTGGCCTTGTGGCTATCACTGCAGAACCTTTAGCACCATCACCATTTGCAGCTATTTTAATAGGTGCAGTCGGTGGTTTGATTGTTGTGTTTGGTACTAAATTATTATTTAGTTTCAAACTTGATGATGTAGTCGGTGCAATTCCAGCTCACTTATTTGCTGGAATTTGGGGAACACTTGCAGTTCCGCTAACTAATACTGATGCAACATTTAGTGCTCAGTTAATTGGTGTGCTCTCAGTTAACATCTTTGTATTTGGTGTGTCTTATATTGTGTGGTCAGTAATGAAAGGTATGTTTGGAATTAGATTGAGTAAAGAAGCTGAAACCAAAGGTACAGATGTTACTGAAACAGGTGTAATCGCATACGCAATACGTGACTAATTGCATAATAATTGCAATTAAGAGGCTCTTCGATCTCCATATCGTTATCTCATCGGAGGGTCTCTTAAAAACAGAATAACTATCTCTCTCTCTTATAGTTAGTAAAGGGCCCCTTTTTAGGGGCCTTTTTTTTGTACACATGCTTAATTGTCATAACTCTTTTGATTAATTAGCAATTCTTAAAATTTTAATCATCAATAAAAAGAACACCTTAACAAGGAGAGATAATGAAAAATTTATTTAAGAAATTAACTATAAGTATCGTAATTCTATTTAGTATTACAAACCTTGCTTCAGCAGAAACAACCATATCAGCTGAGGGACAATATATTTTTAATACACTTGGATTTTATTTAGGTGGAGTGTTAGTAGCTTTTATGGCTGCTGGATTTTGTATGCTTGAGTGTGGTTTGGTTACTACAAAAAGTGTATCAACAATTGCTGCAAAAAATATTGGAAAATTCGCTATAGCATCAATTGTATTTTTTTTATGTGGTTATAACCTTGCTTATGGAATACCTGAAGGAGGATACATTGGTTCATTTAAAATCTGGAGTGATGCTTCAGAAATTGGAACTGGATATTCCGATTATTCAGATTGGTTTTATCAAGCAATGTTTGTATGTGCTACTGTATCGATAGTTTCTGGTGCTGTTGCAGAAAGAATTAAAATTTGGCCGTTCTTTATTTTCTCAGCTATCATGGCTGCATTTATTTATCCAATTTCAATGGGTTGGCAGTGGGGTGGAGGCTGGTTAGCAACAGCAGGTTTTTCTGATTTTGCTGGTTCAACTTTGGTTCATGCTTGTGGGGGTGCTGCTGCTTTAGCAGGTGTTATCGTTTTAGGTGCTAGAGCTGGAAGATTTGGAAAAAAAGGTGAAACTAAATCTTTAGTTCCTTTCGCAGCTTCCAGTATTCCGCTTGTTACACTTGGAACTTTTTTATTATGGTTTGGTTGGTTTGGTTTTAATGGTTTTAGTCAATTAGCAGTTGGTACTTTTGATGACGTTACAGCAATAAGTAAAATTGCAGTAAACACTCATTTGGCAGGTGCTGCTGGTACAGTAACGGCAGCTATAGTTACTAGGTTAATTGGTGGTAAAACAGATATTATTATGATGTTGAATGGTGCCCTAGCTGGACTTGTAGCAATCACCGCAGAACCTTTAAATCCAAGCCCAATTCTTGCAATGGTTATCGGTTCTATCGGTGCAATCATTATGTACTTTGGAACTAAGTTTTTAGAAAGCAAATGCATTGATGATGTGGTTGGAGCTATACCAGTTCATATGTTTGCAGGTATCTTTGGTACGTTGGTTGTTCCAATTTCAAATCCAGACACTACATTTGGAACTCAGCTTACTGGAGTTCTTTCAGTGTGCGTGTTTAGTTTTGTGCTTTCTTATATTGTCTTTAAAGTTCTTAAAGCAACTATTGGTCTTAGAATAAGTGCTCAGGCTGAAAAATTAGGAACAGATGTTGCTGAAGTAGGTGTAAAAGCTTACGCAATAAGAGACTAAAAAATATCTCTCTATAACGTTAAGGGTCCCTTAGAAATAAGGGGCCTTTTTATTTTTTGCTAAATATTTTAAGGGTTTCAAGGACTTCTTTGGCATGATCTTTAACTTTAACATTCTCCCAAATCTTTATTATTTTCCCTTTTTTATCGATTAAAAACGTAGTTCGATTAATACCCATAAATTCTCGGCCCATAAACTTTTTTTTACCCCAAACTTTATATTTCTTAAGTACTTTAATCTCTTCATCAGCTAATAAATCAAATTTTATCTTATATTTGTCTCTAAATTTATCATGACTTTTAAGGCTATCCTTAGATATTCCATAAATTTCACATTCTAATTTCTTAAATTTTGTAAGTAATTTATTAAAATCATTGGTTTCAATAGTGCATCCTGGCGTATCATCTTTAGGATAAAAATAGATAACAACATATTTTCCAATTGAATCTTTTAATGAATAATTTTTTTTTGAAGTTGATAGCAGTTCAAAATTCGGTGCTTTGATATTGTTTTTTAACATAATTTTCTAGCAATATAATGTTTTTAAGGTATTTTAAAATACAATTATGACTGTTAAATCAATTCAAACTTTAGTCTCAGAAGCAATGCAGGAAATTAAAACAATTAATGCTGATGAAGCTTTTAAGATGGTTGAGGATAATAATTGTAATTTAATTGATATAAGAGAAGCTAAAGAATTAGAAAAAACTGGAAGTGTTGAAAATTCAGTACATATTTCTAGAGGAATGATGGAAATATTTTTAGATCCAAATAGTGCTTATTTTCAACAAGGAAAATTAGATCAAAATAAAGAAATGGTCTTATTTTGTGCTGGTGGTGTTAGATCTGCTCTAGCTGTTAAAGCATTGCAGAATATGGGATATGAAAAAGTATCACATATTGAGGGTGGTTTTGGCGCAATGAGCCAGAGTAAATTTAAAATTATTTAATTAAATTCAATTCTTCAATAGCATACTCAAGTCTATCCTGACCCCAGAAAATTTTATTATTTGCAACAAAAGTTGGAGCACCAAATAATTCTTTTTCAAAAGCATTACTTGTTAATTCTTTTAACTTATCTTTGACTATTTGATCATTAATTCCTTCAAAAAATTTTTTACTATCAATACTTAAAAGTTTTAAAATTTTATTTACCTCAATTTCATTAGATAAGTCTAAGTTATCTTTCCAATAGGCATCAAAGAAGGCATCTAAATAATCATTTTTATGATTGTCATCTACATATAAATATCCTCTCATAAGATACAGAGAATTTATTGGAAATTTTGAGTTCCAAATAAATGGAATATTATTTTTTTCTGCAACTAACTCACAATCACTTTGTAATATCTTTATTTTATATTTATTAAAAGCTGGAGCATCAATCTCAGCTAATTTATGAAGACCACCCAAAAAAATTGGCTTGTAATTAAAGACGATTTTTTTATTTTGGTTAATTTTTTGAATTTTTTTATGTGCAATAAATGAAAATGGACTAATTATATCAAAATAAAAATCTATTTGATTACTCATATAAACTCATTCTTTTGGCATAAAAGATTCTTATTATCCAATAAATGAATAAGCCTATTGGACCTATTAAATAAATAATGATTAAAGGAATGGCTAGTAGAATTTTATTTATATTAAATTTTTGAGCATCTTTCACAATCCAGCCTCCTATAAATAAATTAATTGCAACAAAATGTGTCCAAAAAATCATTAAATATAAGTGGCTATCAAACAATCTAGAAAGTTCATCCAATCCTAAGTAAAGTGAGAAATTACCAGTAAAATCATAACCAAGTAGATATGATCTATATAAAACAAAAATATAAGCACCACTTAAGATAAAAAAAGGAAAAATTGATGTTACTAAATATTTGCATAGATGAGATCGCGGAAAAACAATTATCATTAGCCAGAAAGGTAACACTCCTAAATTGACCCACATATAAAGCGTCTCAATAGTGAAATAATTATAAATTTGTTCGATCATTTAAATATATTATATAAAATCTATTCATGATTCCTATAAGAAATAAAAAAAAAACGCTGAAAGTAACAGTAGAGGAGATGAGAAATTTTGCATTTGCATATGTGGAAAAATATGCCCCTTCAAAACAACAATTAAAGACGTATTTGCTAAAGAAATATATGAAACTATCTGCAACAGATGTAAAAAAAAAAGATGTAAATAAACTTATTGATATTGTCCTTTCTGATTTAGAAAAAAATAGATTTATTAATGATCAATTTTATTCAGAAAGTAAAGCTAAGAGTATGATCCAAAGAGGAAATTCAATCAATAAAATTAGAAATTATTTAATTGGCAAAGGTATAAATGATGAATTTATTAAAGACACAGTTGAAAAAATTAAAGAAGATAATTCTGACCAGGATTTTTTTTCAGCTATTAAAATTTGTAAAAAAAAAAGAATTGGACCTGCTAGAGTAGAAGACAACAGAACTTTGTTCTATAAAAAAGATATATCTTTACTAGCTCGAAATGGATTTGATTTTGAAACATCAAGAAAAGTTATGGATATCGATAAAGATGAGTATCTAAAAATAATTAATTTACTTTAATTTTTTTCTTTTTCTTCCTCTTCTTCTCTAACAAGATGATTAATCTTATTTCTTATATAATTCTTAACGAATACAAAAACTAGTAACCCAAAAATTGAAACTGAAACAATTATTATAAGTATAATTCTAAGTTGTTCATCCATTACAAAATATTTTTACTTTTAAGAATAAGACTTGGATTTTTAAGATCTTTTTTTCCATATAATATTTCGTTACCATTAAAATCGGTAATAGTTCCACCTGATGACACTAGTATTGCATGACCTGCTGCTATATCCCACTCATACGCTCTAGGTTCTGCAACATAACCATCGTATTCACCTGCAGCAACTACACAAAATTTTAAAGAACTTTTCATTTTTACATATTCAGTAACGCCGATGTCCTGATAGATTTTTTGAATTTCTGGCTTTAGTTTATTTGAATAAGAAATAAATTTAATTGGTCTATTTTTTTCAATACTTTTAGTACTTAGATTTATTGTTTTTCCATCACTTAACTCATAAGCATTTCCGTCTCCATATGAATAAAACATTCTTTTTTTAGCTGGAGCGTAAATTAAACCTGCAACAGGTTTATTATTGATAATTAAACCTGCATTAATTGTAAATTCTTCCAAGTCATTTATATAATCATACGTGCCATCAATAGGGTCCACTAACCAAAAGTCTTTTAATTGTGTATTTCCTCTATTGTCGGATGTCTCTTCTGATATGATTGGTATATCTGGTGTAATTTCTGAAATTTTTTTTGTAATAAATTTGTTTACTTCAATGTCACCATTACTAACAGGTGTATTATCTGATTTGATTTCTTTTGTAAGACCTTCCTCTCTAAGAGAAAGTGATAACTCACCCGCTTTTAAAAATGTATCTATTAAATCTTCAACAATTTTTTTTACTTCCATTTTTAATTAACCAATCTTTTTTAATTCAATATTATTTGCATTAATTACTTTTTTTCCAACATTTTCAAAATTAACAGTTACTTTTTCTTTAATGATTGATTGAATTTGACCAATACCCCAATCTTTATTGTTTGGATTTGTGACTTTGTCGCCTGGTTCATAATCTAAAATCATTTAATTTAACTTATATTGGAAATAAGTATAAATACCACCATATGAATAAAGAATTAAACTCTATTGGAATTAATAAAAAACCCGAAGATACGACAGTTGTTGTTGCTATGTCGGGAGGAGTAGATTCATCCACTGTAGCCGGTATTATGAAAAATGAAGGTTATAAGGTTATAGGAATTACTTTAAAGCTTTATGATGACGGTAAAGAAGTTGCTTCATCAAAGCAATGTTGTTCTGGACAAGATATAATGGATGCAAAACGTGTTGCTCATAAACTTGGGATAGAACATAAAATTTTATATTATCAAGATAAGTTTAAACAAGGTGTTATAGATAACTTTGTTGAAAGTTATTTAAAGGGAGAAACACCAATACCGTGCGTTCAATGCAATCAAACTGTAAAGTTTAAAGATTTATTTGAAGTTTCAAAAAAACTTAATGCTGATGCATTAGTTACAGGTCATTATGTAAAAAATATTACAGAAAATGATACTAACAATATGTATAGAGCTATTGATGAAAATAGGGATCAAAGTTATTTCTTATTTAACACAACACGTGAACAATTAGATTATTTAAGATTTCCCTTAGGTGGAATGTTGAAGGATAAAACAAGAGAGATTGCTAAAAATCTTGATCTAAATGTAGCTGACAAACCAGATAGCCAAGATATTTGTTTTGTTCCAAATGGGGACTATGCATCCGTAATTCAAAAATTTAGACCCGACTCTTTTAAAAAGGGTAATATTAAAAATTTAGATGGAGATGTAATTGGTGTTCATGATGGTATTATCAATTTTACTATCGGACAAAGAAAAGGAATAGGGGTCTCAAATGATAATCCCTTATATGTTCTGAAGATTAATTCTGAACAAAATGAAATAATAGTAGGACCAAAAGAAAAACTGGGAAAAAAAGAAATATCTTTAAAAGATTTAAATTTATTAACCAATAAAAAAGACTTAGATCAGAATATTTTTGTAAAAGTTAGATCTACAGGTAATCTTCTTGAGGCAAAAGTAGATTTGAAAGACCATAATACTGCCCAGGTTAGTTTAGTTAATCCTGAAGATGGAATTTCTCCAGGCCAAGCTTGCGTTTTCTATAGCAAAGACCAGTTTGGTCATAAAGTTCTTGGGGGTGGTTGGATTAAAGAATAGAAGAATTATTTCTTCTTATTTTTTCTCTTAGCTCTTCTTTTTTTAGAGCCTTGTTTTCTTCGGCCTCTATGTTTCTTTGGGTAACTCATTAAGTCCTATTTATTAATTTTATTGACGTTTTTTACGGGATATAGCATTGTCTTATAAACATATCAAATTTTATTATGACGAATTCTTTTAAAACATTCTTAAAACACACCGCAAAAGACTTTCACAATCAGTCTGTTAATCCACCTGTAGTCCGTGCATCGACAATTATCTTTAAATCAATGCAGGATATAAGAAAAATGCAAAATAAAGCAAAAAAAAACCCTACAGGAGGACATTTTGATTATGGGAGACAAGGTACTTCAACAACCCATATATTGCAGCAAATTTTATCAAAGCTTGAGGAAAGCTATCACACTTTTTTAGCACCAACAGGATTTGGAGCAATATTTCTAGCAATTTTTAGTATTACAAGACCTGGTGATGAAATTATTGTTGCTGATCCAGTTTACAGTCCAACCAGAATTTTATCTCAGGAATTCTTAAAAGAATTTAATATCAAAACTTCTTTCTACAACCCTCATGATCTTAAAACTTTAGAAAAAAGTATTACCAAAAAAACAAAATTAATTTTTGTTGAAAATCCTGGAAGTAATACTTTTGAATTTCAAGATTTGAGTAAAATTATTTCAATTGCTAAAAAAAATAAAGTTTTAACAGCAATAGATAATACATGGGGTACACCATATTTTTTAAAACCTATAAAATTAGGATTTGATATGTCGATTGTATCTGCAACAAAATATTACTCTGGTCACTCTGATGTAATGGGGGGATCTCTAGCTGTTAACAAAAAAATTTTTAAAAAAGTCCAAACTACTGAAAAAATAATAGGATCAAGGCTTGGACCTGATGATGCTTATTTAATTACAAGAGGTTTAAGAACTTTAGATATTAGATTAGATCGTCACATGGAAAATGCTAAAAAGGTTGCAGAGTTTTTAACAAAATTTAAAAATATAAAATTACTTTATCCATATAAAAAAGACTCATTAAATTTTAGAATGTGGAAAAAATATTACTCTGGAGCTTCAGGGTTAATGGGGCTTAAAATCAAGTCAAAAAGTGAAAAATCTGTCATTAAATTTGTAAATAATTTAAAATTATTTGGACATGGCTATAGCTGGGGAGGTTTTGAAAGTTTAGCTTTACATCAAAATTTAAGAGAACAAGGTAATAGAAGCTATCTTAAACTTTCAAAAAACGAGCATCTTGTTAGATTACATATTGGTCTTGAAGATCCTAATGATTTAATTGCTGATATAAAGCAGTCTCTTAAACATATTAAATGAGTTCGGAAAAATTTATTAAGAACAAAACTGTACTAGTTACACTTGTTGCTGCATGCGCAATTGTAATTGTGTCACTTGGAATTAGACAAACATTTGGAATGTTCTATTTCGATTTTTCAACAGACTTAGGAATAACTCTTTCTCAATTTGGTTTTGCTTTGGGACTTCAAATGCTTCTATGGGGAGTTTTTGGTCCTTGGTTTGGTGTTATTACAGATAAGTATGGTGGACATATAGCTGTATTTATTGGTTTTATTTTTTATCTTGTGGGTATCTTAATGCTTTATTCTAAATACAATACTGGACTATATTTTGTAACTGCAATTGGTGTTTTAATTGGTGTTGCTCTTGGAGCAACTGCCATAAGTATACCAGTTTCTGTTGTTGCAAAACATTTTCCACAATCAAACAGAACCTTTGCAATGGGAATTGTTACAGCATCAGGATCTTTTGGTTATTTTATATCACCAGTATTTACCAGATATTCATTGGTAGAAAATGGTTGGGAAAATACGCTTTTAATTTTTGCAGCATTTATTTTTCTAGGATTAATTTTAGCTTTCTTTCTAACTACACCTAAAGACGTGGTTGGAGGAAAAATAGATGATGATCAAACAGCCACTGGGGCTTTAAAAGAAGCCTTTAAAAATAAAAGTTTTATCTATTTAACTTTAGGATTTTTTGTTTGTGGTTGGCATATAACTTTAATTGCAACGCATATACCTGTTTATGTAAGTGACAGAGGTTTACCTGAATGGTGTACTGTTACGATTTTATCAATGATAGGTTTATTCAATATATTTGGAACACTAACGTCAGGCTTTTTAGCTCAAAAATACAGTAAAAAAATAATCTTAAGCATAATATATTTAGCAAGAGGCTTGGTGATTGCTATATTTATATTTTTACCCCCAAGTCCAATCATAGCTGTATTTTTTGGAATGGCTTTTGGTTTTTTGTGGCTCTCGACAGTCCCGCCTACTATGGGGTTAGTAGGATTTATTTTTGGAACAAAATATATTGGACTATTATATGGAATTGTTTTCTTAAGTCATCAAATCGGCTCTTTTTTTGGAGCTTATCTTGGTGGTGTATTCCATGATTTATATGGCTCATATGACTATGCATGGTACATATCTATCGCATTGTCAGTTTTTGCAGGCTTGATACATCTACCAATAATTGAAAAACAAGTTTTAAGACTTCAAAAAGCTTAGAAAATTGATTAAAGAAAATTACTTAAATAAAATTAATAACTCAAATAAGTCTTTTGCAGTTTACAAAACAGCAAAAGGTTTTGATCTTTATACTGATTTTTCAAAGAAAATAATTTTGAATAATAAAAATATTACTAAATTTTTAAACACAAAATTTAAACATAAAAAAAATTATAAAAATACAGATTTATTAATAGGTTTTTTTGGATATGAGATATTAAATAACCTTATTGGGATTAAATTACCTAAACAAAAAAATACTAATTTTCCAAAGGGAGTTTTTTATAAGCCTGAAACTAAGATTACTCTTAAAGAGGATCTTATCTATAGATCAAATAATACTAACAAAATAAGTAAAAGCTTTAAAATAAATATAAATCAAAACTCATATACAAAAATTTTTAATAAATTTAAAAAAAAGATAAGGTCAGGAGAAACATACCAGATCAAAATATGCACAAAGTATAAAAATCAATCAAAAATAGATCCTTTAGATTTTTTCTGTAGACTTGCTAAATCAAATTTAGCACCAGAAGCATTTATGATTAAAGATAAAAACTTCTCAATTATAAGCTGTTCACCTGAAAATCTGATTACCAAAAAAGGTTTATCTATATCAACCAAGCCAATAGCTGGAACTTTAAAAAAAACCAAGAATTTCAATAAAAAGAAAGCTTTGAATTTTTTTAGAAACAACATTAAGGAAACCAAAGAACACAACATGATTGTTGATATGGAAAGAAATGATCTCTCAAGAATATGTAAGCCTGGTACTGTAAAACTTATAAAAGAAAAGAACGTTGAAGAGTATAAAGACCTTTACCATTATGTAAGTTTAATTACTGGTAAGCTAAAAAAAGAAGCTAGAAATATAGATATTATAAAGGCAATGATGCCAGGCGGTTCAGTAATTGGGTGTCCAAAAATTAGCACTCTTAATCTTTTAAACAAACAAGAAAAAGTAAATAGAAATATATACACTGGTAGCTTTGGTTATATAAAGTTTAATGGAGATATGAGGTTTAATATCATCATTAGATCAATATTAAATTTTCAAGATACCTCTGAAATTTCAGTTGCATCAGGCGTTGTAATCGACAGCAATGCAAAAAATGAATTTAATGAAAATTTTATTAAAGCTAAAGCATTAATAGATTTATTTAAATGATTTATGTTATAGATCATAAAGACTCATTTACGCACAATGTAGTCCATCAATTATCTTTATTTGATAAAGTAGAATGTGATGATTTTTCAAAGATTAATAAATCAAAATTAAATAAAGCATCTACTATTGTTTTTTCACCTGGTCCTGGTTCACCTAAAGATTATCCATTATCATCAAAGATTTACAAACAGTTCAAAGGTAAAAAAAAAATAATTGGAATTTGTCTTGGTTTTCAGCAAATTTTATATTGTGAGGGTGCAAAAATTGTTGAACAGAATAAAATTTATCATGGGTTTCAATCTGAAGTATTAGTTAATAAGACTAGTAAACTATTTAATATAGGTAGTAAATTCAAAGTAGGTCGTTATCATTCTTTAAAATTAAAAGAACCCTTTAAGTCAGAAAATTTTGACATAACAATGAGATGTGTTATTTCAGGAACTGCAATGTCATTTGAAAATAATGTTGATAAAGTATATGGATTTCAATTTCACCCAGAATCATTTTTAACTATCAATGGTAAAATACTTATTAAAAAAATCTTATCGGCTTAAAAATCTTAGGGAAATAAAATTCCAAGATTTGTGGGGAGATCATGGTGTGTTTACAACAATGTGGATTTATGACACTCCACCAAAAATTCTTTTTTTTAAAGATCACATCAATACCCTAGTTAAATCTACAAAATCTTATTCAATTTTAAAGTCATCAATTAAATCAGATATCTTAAAACTGATTAAAGATAATTTAAATTTAAAAATAAAATATAATCATTTGTTAAGAATTGCTCTTAATAAAGATGTTTTGTCAGTCTCATTACGCAAGAGAGTAAAGCCTAAATCAAATTTTAATTTAAAATTAGTTAATTTAAAACGACATGAGCCTGAATTTAAGAATTTAAAATATAAACAAATTTTAAAACACCTGTCAAAAATGGATAATTCAAAATCAGACATAGGCCTATGTTCTGATAACAAAATTTTTGAAACAGGAACATCAAACTTAATTTTTATAAAAGATGGCAGTGTATATTCACCAAAAAGTAAATTTTATAAAGGAATTACATATAAATTTTTTAAATCGAAAGTTAAGAAAATAATTAATAAAGATATATATGTTAAATCACTAAAAGAATTTGATGAGATTATTTTGATAGGATCTGGAAAAGGTGTTGCATCTGTTAAAACAGTGGATCAAATTAAATGGAAACGAAAAAGCTTAAAATTCTATAATATTTTATTTAAACACTACAAATCAGCTATTAATAGTTGTCCAAAATATGAATAATGAGAGATCCTAACAACCCTTGTTTATTCTGTAATTCAAAAATCAGTGGTATTGCACATGAAAATGAATTTGCTTACGCGAGCTATGATACTTATCCAGTATCAGAACATCATTGCTTAATAATTCCTAAAAGACACGTTGTTGATTATTTTGAGTTATCAGATGAAGAGTTAATTGCATGTAATAATTTGATCAAGATAATTAAAGAGGATGTTTTAAGTAAAGACAATACTGTAAAAGCTTTTAATATTGGAACTAATGCTGGTGAGATAGCCGGTCAATCTATTATGCACTGCCACATTCATGTGATTCCTCGAAGAGAAGGTGATGTTGATAATCCCCAAGGTGGAGTTAGGTCTGTAATTCCAAAAAATCAGCATTATAAACGTAAAATATAAATTATAGGTTGTTATTAAAGACACATTGACCAATACTTAAGGTTGAACTATAGAATTAACTAGATTAAAAAACTTTTTATTAATTTAAAATTTAACACAAGGGTAAAATGTTAGAGACAAATCCATTTTCTACATTAGCAGAGACAGTATCTCCTTTTGCTATGCAAAGTTTTATAATTGCAATGATTTTATTGATTGCATTTGGAACGATAATTCAAATGATACATCATAAAAATCTGACATACTTCTTAAACAATGCAAAAAAAGCAAAACTTCAGGCAACTAGAGAAATTGGTACTGGTGAAAGAGTATCTATATTAGCCAAGACTGCAGTTGTTGATATTGGAACTACTTCTGAACTAGGTTTTGGGAAAAGAAGATTGTCTCATGTGCTGGGAATGTATGGAACAATCATATTCTGGATTTCATCAGCAATGTTAGTATTTTGCTATACTGGAGCAGATAAATCATCTTCTACAATTTGGTCAATGTTATGGCATGCAGGAGCAATTTTAACTTGTATAGGTGGATATTGGTTTTGGTTTTTTTTAAGAGTAGATGTTTCAGCTGAAGCTCATCCCTGGTACAGAATTATCAAAGCAGATTTATTCGTTTTAGCATTGTTGGCTTGTTCTACTTTTGGGTTAGCTTGGTCTTATGCTCAATTTAATGGTCAAGTAGGACTATCATTTTTATTCTTAACATTATTTGTTACCGCAAATTTAGTGTTATTTGGTGGCGTGTACTGGTCTAAATTTGCACATATGTTTTATAAACCAGGAGCTGCAATACAGAAAAATTTAGCTGAAGCTGATGGATCAAGAGATAACCTTCCTCCACCTGCAGATGCGCCTGAGCAATTTGGCCTAGGTATAAAAAGAGAAGAGCCAAAACACTATTAATATGATAATTAGAAAAGGAAAAAATTAAATTATGTCAACTTTTGTATACATGACTAGATGTGATGGCTGTGGTCATTGCGTAGATATTTGCCCATCAGATATAATGCACATTGATGAAAACATAAGACGTGCAAAAAACATAGAACCTAACTTTTGTTGGGAGTGTTACTCATGTGTTAAAGCTTGTCCAAATCATGCTATTGATGTTAGAGGGTATGCTGATTTTGCTCCAATGGGACACAGTGTTAGAGTAAGAAGAGAAGAAGAAAAAGGAACTATCTCTTGGAAAATAAAATTTAGAAATGGAACAGAAAAAGATTTTGTGTCACCAATTACCACAAAACCTTGGGGAAAATTTATTCCAAAACTTGCAGATGGTGATAAACCTAACCAAGGAGAGATTAATTCTCAGAGATTATATACTGAGCCAGAAGGTTTAAATATTGATGGTGAATTACCAGCAGTACCTAAAGATTCATTTAAAAAAGGAGTTTACTATTAATGGCTAAGCACAAAACTCATTACGAAGATTGCGATGTTCTAGTTGTTGGTGGTGGTATGGCTGGAACTGGTGCTACTTTTGAAGCTAGACACTGGGGTAGAGACATGAAAATTATTTGTGTTGAAAAAGCTAATATCGATAGAAGTGGAGCTGTTGCTCAAGGTCTTTACGCTATTAACTGTTACATGGGAATGCAGTGGGGAGAAAACCAACCTGAGGATCATGTAAGATACGCAAGAAACGATTTAATGGGAATGGTCAGAGAAGATTTGGGTTATGATATGGCTCGTCACGTAGACTCAACAGTTCATATGTTTGACGAATGGGGCCTTCCGATGATGAAAAATGAAGAAACTGGTAGATACTTAAGAGAAGGTAAGTGGCAAATCATGATACATGGTGAAAGTTACAAACCTATCGTTGCAGAAGCTGCAAAAAAATCTGCAGATAAAATTTATAACAGAATTATGATTACTCATCTTTTAATGGATGAAGCTCAAGAAAATAGAGTGGGTGGAGCTGTTGGATTTAATATGAGAACAGGTGATTTTCATGTGTTTAGAGCAAAAGCTGTAATAGTTGCAGCTGGTGGTGCTTCTCATATATTTAAACCAAGAGCTGTTGGTGAAGGAATGGGAAGAACTTGGTACGCGCCTTGGAGTAATGGTTCAGCTTATGCTTTACCGATTGCTGCTGGAGCAAAAATGACACAAATGGAAAATAGAATTGTGCTATGTAGATTTAAAGATGGATATGGACCAGTTGGTGCTTATTTCCTACATCTAAAAACTTATACCCAAAATGCTAATGGTGAAAACTATGAGAAGAAGTGGTATGAACAAACTAAAGAGTTAGTAGGTGAATATATAGATCATCATCCAACTCCAACTTGTTTAAGAAACCATGCATTTATCCAAGAAACGATGGCAGGCGGTGGACCAATTCATATGGTTACAACTGAAGCTTTTCAAGATCCTCATTTAGAGACTGTTGGATGGGAAAATTTCTTAGGTATGACTGTTGGACAAGCTGTAGTTTGGGCTTCACAAAACATTGATCCAAAATATACAAATCCAGAATTAACAACATCTGAGCCGTATGTAATGGGATCACATGCGACTTGTTCAGGTGCTTGGGTTAGCGGCCCTGAAGATTTATCCCCACCAGAATATTTCTGGGGTTATAATAGAATGCTTACTATAGATGGATTATTTGGTGCAGGCGATACTGTTGGTGGAAGCGCACATAAATTTTCATCAGGTTCTTTTACTGAAGGTAGACTAGCTGCAAAAGCTGCAGTAAAATATATTGAGGATAAAAAAGCTGATGGCTTAAAAGTATCTGATAAACAGTGTGAAGATTTTAAAGAACAAGTATTTAAACCATTAGAAACATACACTGTTGCTCAAAATGAAATTACTGGGGGAACTGTTTCTCCAAGTTATATCTCACCAATTCAAGGTTTACAGCGTTTACAAAGAATTATGGACGAATATGTGGGTGGAATAGCTACTAATTATATGACTAATGCGAATATGCTGAAAAGAGGGTTAGAGCTTTTAACTTGGTTAGAAGAAGACCTTGAAAAAGTAGGTGCTGAAGATTATCACCAGCTTATGAGAGCATGGGAGCTTAAACACAGAGCTATTACTTCACAGTGTGTTACTGAACATACTATGTTTAGAGAAGAAACTAGATGGCCTGGATATTATTATCGAGGAGATCATATGAAACTAGATGATGATAATTGGCATTGTTTAACTGTTTCTAGAAGAGATCCTAAAACTGGCAAATTTAGTATGGAGAAAGTTCCTGTCTACCATATCGTGGATGAGAACGAGAAGAAAAAAGCTTCTTAGTAAATTCTTAATTTAGCTTATGGATATTTTATCAAAAAATGATGATGAGATATACGAACTAGCCAAACCTATTTGGGATAATTTAGTTAGATCATCTAATTTGAAGGATTACGGTGGATTTACCAAAGATTTTTCAACACAAATGTTATTTGGGGCCAATGAAGTAGAGCTTGGTAAGCAGTGGGCTAATAATAAAATCATTACTAATTTAAAAGAAACTTTTGAGCCATTTGGCTGCCTTAGACGAGGAATTCATGTCACTATTTTAATCAAACAGACCAATAAAGAAATCTCAGGAGAATTTCTGGGTAGACTTGTACTTGGTGTTGAAGATGATGTTGTTAAAGTATTTGGGGCTACAATTTACTAAAATAAAAAAACTTTGAGTTATTAAGTATTTATTTGACAAATAGAATCGTGGGTGTATTGACGGATTAAATGCATCTTTCAAATATAAAAATCATAAATAAAATCACTGAAGCTAAAGCAGCTATAATAAAAACAGGTATATTTATGAGCCTTGCAGCTTATTGGGGTGTAATTTTAGTTGGAACATTTATCACATTTAGCTAAGTTGTTTTTTAGTAACTTTTAAATTTTATGGAAGTATTTTTACCCATAGCCCAAGTTTTTGTTAATCCTATTGAAATACTTTTATTAAGTGCAATTGTTGGAGTACTTTCTGGTTTGTTTGGTGTAGGAGGTGGTTTTTTAATGACACCTTTTCTAATTTTTTTAGGTGTTCCGCCAGCATATGCGGTTGCTAATGAAGCTAACAATATTTTAGCTACATCAGTATCAGGATCTACAACTCACTATTTAAAAAATACTTTAGATTATAAAATGGGTTTTATGATTGTAATAGGAGGAACAATAGGAACAACATTAGGTATAATAACTTTTTCATATTTTAAAGATTTAGGAAAAATTGATACTGTTATTTCATTAGCCTACATGTACATACTTGCTATTATTGGTACATTAATGTTGGTTGAAAGTCTTAATGAGATTGATAGAGCAAAAAGAAATCTTGTAGTTAAAAAAAAACTACATGTTCATTATTGGATACATGGTCTTCCATTAAGAATGAGATTTCCAAAATCAAAATTATATGAGAGTATATTTACACCAATTATTATTGGATTATTAGTAGGGTTCATAGCTGCTATTATGGGAATAGGAGGTGCTTTTATTTTGGTGCCTGCAATGATTTATATAATCAAGATGCCAACAAAATTAGTTCCAGGAACTTCTTTATTTGTAACAATTTTTGTAAGTGTCATTGTTACTTTTTTGCATTCATTTAATTATGGTTCAATAGATTTAATGTTAGTTCTTATGTTGGTTGTTGGATCAATTATAGGTGTTCAAATAGGACAAAAGCTTGGTGAAAAAATTGATAGTTCTGGGCTAAGAGCGTTGCTGGCAATCTTATTATTAGTTGTTGGTATTGCTATTGCATACGATACTTTTTTTGCAGAACAAATTCAAAAAGAAATAATTAGCGTATCAAACTCAGATTTAAACTTTTTCTCAACATTTATTTTAGAATTTTCTAAAGATATGCCATTCTTTTATGGATTATTTTCAATTATGTTTGCTATACTTTTAGGAGTTGGTGCAGCTTTTATTAGACGTTTTGCTTCAAACTTTAAGAAAAAAATGTTGTTAAAATCTTAAGTTGAAATCTACTAAATAAATTTGATTAAAGTTTCAATATATATAAGACTTATAAAACCAACTGTAATAGCTGCAATTAAACCTACAACAAAAGGTTTATAACCCATTGATTTTAATTCACTTAAATTAATTGAAATACCCACAGCAGCCATAGCCATAGTTAAAAATACTGTTGCTAAAGTTTTTAGATAGCTAATTATACTAGTCCAAACAATATAACTATCATTGTCAGTTGTAAAAATTTGGTCCCCAATATTTCTCACTATAATCATTCCTATAAAACCAATAACAAAATAAGGAAAAATACTCAAAATAGAGTATTTTTGGCCTTTTAATTCACCTCGATTATATAAAAACGCAAATAAAGGTATCAGAATTACTAAAAAAGTATTTCTTATTAATTTAGTAACAGTTGCAACATTCAATGTCTCTGGACTATTAAATTGTTGGTCATAAATTAAACCAGCTGCTGCTACTTGAGAGGTTTCATGAATTGAGGTACCTAAAAATAAACCAGTTTTTAAAGCATCATTATCAAAATACCATTCTGCAAAATATGGATAAACAATCATTGCAATAACACCAAACAATGTAATGTTTGCAATTGCATAAGCTACTTCAGATTTTTTTGCATTAATAACAGGTGCTGTTGCAACAATTGCAGTTGCCCCACAAACACTTGTCCCTATAGCTATCAAGTAAGACATCTTTGAAGAAATAGGTACTTTCTTAATTAATAATTTTACAAGTATTAATACACCAACAATGCAAATAATGATTAAAGGAATAGCAATAGATCCAAATTTAATTAGTTCTTCAAAGCTTAATCTAATTCCTAAAAAAATAATTCCTAACTTTAAGATATATTGTTGTGTAAAATCCAAACCAACCATCATGCCTGGTCTTGGAGTAAATGCATTACCCATTAAAATTCCAAGTAAAATTGCAATTAAAACTGTTGAAATTGGACTTTTAGGTGTTCCAAAAATTTCTATAGCTAAAAGATTATTTATTCCTTGAGAGAACAAACAAAATACTAATGCTAATATTACGCCAGGAATAATTGTTTTAAAGTATTGAAAATTAATAGGCACGTAAGTAGATTTTATGCACTTCTGTAGAGTTTAGTCATCACAAATTCTTTATGACCTAAAGCTTCCGCACAAGTTAATCTTCCGTTTGCTACCCTTAATGTTGCTTTGATTAGTTCATCTCCAGCTTGAGACATATTCATTTCACGTGTTAATATTTTTGAAACATCACAATCAATATGTTCACCCATCCCTTTAACAGTTAATGGATTTGCAGTTAATTTCACAACAGGTTCAATTGGGTTACCAACAATGTTACCTTGGCCTGTTGGAAATAAATGAATATTAAAACCCGCTGCTGCTTGAAGAGTTACACATTCTGCTGCTGCAGATGAAGTATCCATAAAATATAAACCCTTACCTTTAGTAGGTTCTTCTGCTGGTTCTAAAACATCAATAAATTTACAATTTCCAATTTTTTGAAAATTTCCAAATGCTTTTTCTTCAATAGTGGTTAATCCACCGGCAATATTTCCAGCTGTTGGTTGACTTTCTGAAAGATCATCTGTTGCTTCTTTTAAAATAAAATCATTATATGAATTCCAAGTTTTCATAAATTTATCAGATGCCTCTGGTGTTGCACCTCGTGTAGCACAAACTTGTTCAGCACCAGTTAATTCTGATGTTTCTCCAAAACATAAATGAACACCCATCGGCTCTAATTTATCCATTAAATTACCAACCGTAGGATTTGCAGCTAATCCAGATGTCGTATCAGATTCTCCACATTTAACAGATATCCAAAGATCACTCATAGGACATTCTTCTCTTTGTTTTTCAGATGCCCACATCACTAATTCTTGGGCTTTTTTAGAAGCTTTCATAACAGTACCAATATCTCCAGTACGCTCTATGTGAAATCCTTCAACTGGTTTTCCAGTTTTAGCTATTCCATCAACAATTTTTTTAGTCCATTTAGGCTCAATACCAATAACAATTACTGCTGCAACATTTGGGTTACAACCAGTTCCAATCATAGTTCTAAAGTGAAGATCTAAATCTGCTCCAAATTGAAGTCTTCCATATGAATGGGGAAGCGCCATTGTCCCTTTAATATTATTAGCAACTGCTTCAGCACATGCATTTGAAATATCGTCAACTGGAAGAATGATTACGTGATTTCGAGTACCAGCTCTGCCATTTTCTCTTTTATAACCTAAAAAACTTTTTGGAATTTCCATATTATTACCACTTCTTTGTTTTTACATTGTGAACATGCACGTGCTCACCTTTTTTAGTTGATTTAACAACTTTTCCTATGTCGTGACCATATTTAAGAATTGTATCACCCTCATTTAGATCAGTCATAGCAATTTTGTGCCCTAAAGGGATTTCATCTAAAGATTGAATACTTGTTGAGCTATCATCTTCCATTATCCAGCAATCACAGTCTTGTTTTGGGGTGATTTTTTCAATAACAACTACTCCTACGTTGTCTTTTTTATCGTGAATTATAATATCTGTAGCCATATTTATCGTGTCGATTTGTTTGTTTGAAATTTCTAAAATCTTATATATTAATCGCAAAAATTAACAAATGAATTTTAAAATTGTTTAAATTTACACTTTAGAGAGGTTCTAGTTTTATGACAAAAATGACAACAGAAGAAGCTTTTGTAAAAGTTTTACAAATGCATGGAATTGAGCACGCGTTTGGAATTATTGGTTCAGCATTTATGCCAATTTCAGATATTTTTCCTGATGCAGGAATTACTTTTTGGGATGTTGCTCATGAAACTAACGGTGGATTAATTGCGGATGGTTACACAAGAGCGACTGGTAAAATCTCAATGGTGATTGCTCAAAACGGACCTGGTATAACAGGATTAGTTACACCTATTAAAACTGCATATTGGAACCACACTCCACTTTTATTAGTTTCACCTCAGGCAGCAAATAAAACTATGGGTCAAGGTGGTTTTCAAGAAGTTGAGCAAATGAATTTATTTAAAGACATGGTTTGCTATCAAGAAGAAGTTAGAGACCCTTCAAGAATGGCAGAAGTATTAAATAGAGTAATTGAAAAAGCAATTAGAGGATCTGCTCCAGCACAAATTAATGTACCAAGAGATTACTGGACACAAGTAATTGATATAGATCTTCCTCCAATTGTAAGATTAGAAAGACAAGCAGGGGGTGTTGAAGCAATTAAAAAAGCAGCTGATTTGTTATCTAATGCAAAATTTCCAGTAATTTTATCTGGTGCAGGGGTAGTAATTGGTGGAGCAATAGAAGATTGTAAAAAACTTGCTGAAAAATTAGACGCACCAGTTTGTTCTGGTTATCAGCATAATGATAGTTTTCCAGGTAGTCATCCGTTAGCCGCTGGTCCATTAGGATACAATGGTTCAAAAGCTGGAATGGAATTAATTCAAAAAGCTGATGTGGTTTTAGCATTAGGAACAAGACTTAATCCTTTTTCAACTTTACCAGGATATGGAATGGATTACTGGCCAAAAGATGCAAGTATTATTCAAGTTGATATGAATTCTGATAGAATTGGTTTAACTAAAAAAGTAAGTGTTGGAATTTGTGGGGATGCTAAATTAGTTGCACAACAAATCCTTGCTCAACTTTCACCAACAGCGGGTGATACTGATAGACAAAAAAGAAAAGATATCATTCACCAGACTAAATCAGCTTGGTTACAAAAATTATCAAGTCTTGATCATGAGGATGATGATGAAGGTACAGTTTGGAATAAAGAAGCAAGAGAAAGAGATGCCGATAGAATGTCTCCTAGACAAGCATGGAGAGCAATTCAAGCTGGAATGCCTGATGATGTAATTATATCAAGTGATATTGGAAACAACTGTGCAATTGGAAATGCTTATCCTACTTTTGAAAAAGGAAGAAAATATCTAGCACCAGGGTTATTTGGTCCTTGTGGCTATGGATTTCCTTCAATACTAGGTGCAAAAATTGGTTGTCCAGATACCCCAGTAATAGGTTTTGCTGGTGATGGTGCTTTTGGTATTAGTATGAATGAAATGAGTTCATGCGCTAGAGAAGAATGGCCTGCAATTGCAATGGTTATCTTTAGAAATTATCAATGGGGTGCTGAGAAAAGAAATACCACTTTATGGTTTGATGATAATTTTGTTGGAACAGAACTGGATCCAGAATTAAGTTACGCTAAAGTTGCTGATGCTTGTGGATTAAAAGGAGTTTCTGTGAGAACAATGGAAGAAACTACGGCTGCTATCAAGCAATCTTGCGAAGATCAAAAGAAAGGAATTACAACATTTATTGAAGTAATTCTTAACCAAGAACTTGGTGAGCCATTTAGAAGAGATGCTATGAAGAAACCAGTTAAAGTTGCTGGTATCAACAAAGCAGACATGAAGAAACAACCTTCGTTAAATTCTTAAGATTTTTAAGATTTAATTAAGTGGAAACATACTTCATATAGTTAATAAGCTATACCATAAAAAAATTGATTATAGATAAGTGATATAATCTAGGTTAGGTTAATAATTATATCAAAATAAATCACATGGATTTATACTTTAAGCTTATTCTTTTATATACAATTAGTGTTTTATATTTTTGGTCGGTAGTTGGATATGGAGAGATTATAGTAAGTAAAAATTCAAATTACTTTGAGGCTTATTTAGATGGAACTATTTTATTACTTATAATTAGTTATTTTATCTATATAACCTTTGGCACAAACTCAATTATAAACACTGTTATTTTATTTGTTGGATTAATATTACATTTTAAATTTTATAAAAAGCTTAAAAGTATAAAATATAGATATATTTTCTATTTATTATTATCAATTTTTTCAGTTTTGATAATTTCAAAAACTCATGAGGACTTTAACGGCTACCATTATTTCTCAATTTTTGAAATTTATAATCACAATCTAAGAATTGGTGTATCTAATCTAAATGATAGGTTTTTTCATTCTTCACTTTTGACACTTAACCAATCAATAATTGTTTTACCATATTTCAGTTTTAAATTAATTCATTTACCAAGTTTTTTTATTTATTTTTCGGTACTTGGTTATTTTATTATAATTTTATTTTCAAATAATAAAAAAAGTAAGGAAATTTTTTTCTCGCTTCTATGTATATTAATTTTATTAATAAAGTTTAATAGACTTAGTGAGCATGGATATGATTACATCTCTCAATTTATCTTATTGATAGTTTTTCATAAAATTTATTTTTTGAATTCAGAAGATAGTGAAGTTATAAAGTCTATTTTATATTTTGTATTAACTGTTTTAATTAAGCCTATTAGCTTACTTTTTTTGCCACTAATGTTTTTTATTATATATAAAAAAGGTTTTTTTTTCTATAAAAGCATATCTCGATCAAGATATTTTTTAATTTTATCACTAATAACAATTTTATTATCTTCAAGTTTTTTTAAGACTGGATGTATATTTTATCCTTTAAACAACACTTGTTTTTCTAAAGAAAATATTTCTTGGAGTGAGAAAAATCGTATCAAAGAATATTCAGAAATGGTTTCGTTATGGGCTAAAGGCTACTGGGTACAAGATAAGAGCAAATATAAGAAAATTATTGACAAAAAATTATATAATCAGAAATACAATTGGATTAAATTTTGGATTGAAGCACACTTCTTTTACAAAGTGTTTGAATTTTTATTAATTGTTTGTGGATCAATTATTTTTATTTACTTTTATTCGAAAAAAGAAAAGCCAAATATTGACAATAAAAGTAAAGAAGAATTAATTATTTTTCTATTATCTCTTTCCAGCATTGTCTTTTGGTTAAATACTGTTCCTCAATTTAGGTTTGGCTTTTCATCAATAATTATTTTTGTCTTTATGATTTTTAACTTTATTATAAAATTAGATATTAATTTTAACAAAAAAAAATTTTTTCATATAATAATATTAGGTTTAATAGTTTTGAATATTAAAAATATTAATAGAATTAAATCAGAATTTGAAAGAAATGATTTTTATAAATTTAAAAATTTCCCGTTTTATAACGAAAAAATAGTAAAGAATGATTATTCAAATTTGCAAAAAAGAAAAATCTTTCATGTAGAAATTTTAGAATAAGTTATAAATAATGATGCATTTTAAAACAATAAAAGCATCCTTTAAGCTAATTTTTTTTCCTTCTTCATAAGTTCTACCAAAATAACTTATGCCTACTTCATAAATTTTTGGTTTTTGTTTTGCTATTTTTGCTGTAATTTCTGGATCAAATCCAAACCCATTTTCCTTTAAATCAATTCTTTTCATTAAATCTTTTTTAAAAACTTTGTAGCAAGTTTCCATGTCAGTTAAGTTTAAATTAGTAAACATGTTAGATAATAATGTTAGTAACTTATTAGCTATGGTGTGCCAAAAAAATAAAATACGCCTTTCATCTCCACCAATAAATCTTGATCCATAAACAACATCTGCATTTCCATTTTTAATTGGATCTAGTAACTTATAGTATTCTTTTGGATCATATTCTAAGTCTGCGTCTTGTATTAAGATTATATCTCCTGTTGCACTTTCAATACCTTTTTTGATACAATAGCCTTTACCATAATTTTTCTTATTAAATATGATCTGAGAAACTTTTTTATCAATTTTACTCTTTAAAATTTCTTTAGTTCCATCATTTGAATTATCATCAATTATTATTATTTCTAAATTTATATTTTCGAGATTGTTAATTCTATCAACTATCTTTTCGATAGTATTTTTTTCATTAAAACATGGTATTAATACTGAAACATTCATTTTTTAAATTTATCAAATTATGACAAACTGATCTATAAATATTTTTAAATTTTGTTATAGTGAATTTAATTGAAATAAGAAATTTTATGAAAAATATTAAAATGAGCTCTAATAAAAGTTTTGGAATAGTATTTTTTTTTGTTTTTATAATAATAGCTTTTTACCCGCTTTTAAATAATCAAAGTTTAAGAGCTTGGTCATTCTGAAATAAAATCAAATTTTAAAAAAATTGATGACAATGTCTTTGTTGCAGGCTGTTATAATGGCTCTGGTATTGGTGTTGGTACTTTATTTGGCGAACAAGTTGCAATTAAAGCAAGTAATGAAAACACTAAAGAAATAGAGACTATTGAAGCTAGAAATAAACCTACATGGCTTCCACCACAACCTTTTTTAAATCTAGGGGTTAAAACTAGACTTATGTATGAGCGCTTTAAAGCTAGATCAGAAATTTGATTTGGTATTCTGTTATACTAATGCTTTTTATGTTAAAAGATTTTAATAAAATTAGGATTTAAAAATGAAAGTAAAAGCAGCAATTGCATTAGAAAAAGCTAAGCCATTAATAGTAGATTATGTAGATCTTGAAGGACCTAAAAAAGGAGAGGTACTTGTTGAAATAAAATCTACAGGAGTATGTCATACAGATGCATATACGTTATCTGGAGACGACCCAGAAGGTATTTTTCCATCAATATTAGGTCATGAGGGTGCAGGTGTTGTTGTCGAAGTCGGTGAAGGGGTAACTTCTTTAAAGAAAGATGATCATGTAATACCTTTATATACTCCAGAATGCCGTAAATGTAAGTTTTGTCTATCTGGTAAAACAAATTTATGCCAAGCTATTCGTGAAACTCAAGGTAAAGGATTAATGCCTGATGGAACTTCAAGATTTTCTTATAAAGGAAAAACTTTATTTCATTATATGGGCACTTCAACATTTGCAAATTATACGGTTGTTCCAGAAATTGCCTTAGCTAAAATTCGTAATGACGCTCCAGCAAGCAAAGCTTGTTATATTGGTTGCGGTGTAACAACTGGTATAGGTGCGGTCATTAATACAGCAAAAGTTGAAGAGGGTGCAACAACCGTTGTTTTTGGTTTAGGTGGAATTGGTCTTAATGTTATTCAAGGATGTAAATTAGCTAAAGCAAGTGTGATTGTTGGTGTAGATTTAAATCTAGAACGTAAACAAATTGCAGAAAAATTTGGAATGACAGATTTTGTTAATCCAAAAGATTATCCAGATAATAAATTACAAGAAAAATTAATTGAATTAACTAGTGGTGGTGCTGACTATAGTTTTGAATGTATTGGTAATGTAAATGTTATGCGTCAAGCACTAGAGTGTTGTCATAAAGGTTGGGGTGAATCCATTATCATTGGTGTAGCGGGTTCTGGTCAGGAAATTGCAACTAGACCATTTCAACTAGTTACAGGACGTGTTTGGAAAGGAACTGCTTTTGGAGGAGCTAAAGGTAGAACGGATGTTCCTAAAATTGTTGATTGGTATATGGATAAAAAAATTAATATAGATGATTTAATTACTCATGAGTTTGCTATTGAAGATATCAACAAGGCATTTGATTTAATGCATGAAGGAAAGTCAATAAGAAGTGTGATTAATTTCTAAAATGGAATTAGTTGAAAAACATAGGTCACACAACGGATCTCAAGAAGTTTACAAACATATTTCGGATACAACAAATTGTACTATGCAGTTTGCTGTTTATTTGCCTGATAATAGTAAGGATTGCCCATTATTATATTTTCTAAGCGGCATAACTTGTACTGAGCAAAATTTTATTCAAAAATCTGCATTTCAACAATTTGCCTCAAAACACCAAATTGCTGTTGTTGTTCCTGATACCAGCCCAAGAGGAGAAGGTGTTCCGGATAATGACGATTTTAAACTTGGGTTTGGAGCTGGTTTTTATCTAAATGCAACAAAAGAACCTTGGTCTAAAAATTATAGAATGTACGATTATATCACAAAAGAATTACCAGAGTTAATTTCAGATAATTTTCAATTTAGTAAATCAAAGATAGGAATTTTTGGTCATTCAATGGGTGGGGGTGGAGCTATTCAGTGCGCACTTAAAAATGATTTATATAAATCAGTCTCAGCTTTCTCACCTATATGTTCTCTTCATAATAGTACATTTGCAAAAGATATGTTTGCTAATTATTTAGATAATAATGAAGATGAATTAAATTTATATGACCCAATAACTTTAATAAAAAATTCTAAAAAAAAATTTGAAAGTATTAAAATAGATGTTGGTTTAAATGATGATTTTTTAAAAGATCTTTATATAGATGATTTTATTAAAGTGTGCGATGAGACAGGTCAAAAATTACTTGTAGCAAAACATCCAGGTTATGATCATGGTTACTACTTTATTAATTCATTTATTGAAGAACATATAGATTACCACATTTCAATCTTAAAAAATATTGAATAAAACCCAATTAGACTTATAATTTAAATGTTATAAAGTCACGTTTTAAAAGCATTTAAAATGTGTTCAAAATAAATTGTCAATATTTTTGTTATGGAAAATTTAAATCTAGAAAATGTAAAATCATATGTAGATACTTTGTGGGTTATTGATTGCGCAATATTAGTTTTTATTATGCAGGCAGGTTTTATGTGCATGGAAACAGGACTTTCAAGACATAAAAACAGTATAAATGTTGCATTAAAAAATGCAGCTGACTTTGGTGTTTCGGTTGTTATTTTTTGGATTTTTGGTTTTGGCTTGATGTTTGGCTCAAGCTATAATGGTTTCTTTGGAACTGATTTATTCTTTTTTCAGACAAGTAATGCTGAGTATATGACTTATTTTGTTTTTCAAGCAATGTTTGTTGCAACAGCAGCAACAATCATTTCTGGAGCAGTCGCAGAAAGAATGAAATTTAATGGTTATTTAATTGTTACAATTTTAGCAACTGGAATTATTTATCCCATCGTTGGTCATTGGGCTTGGTCTTCTAGCTATTTAAGTAATGTTGGTAATACTAATGAATTGTTAAATGTTGCAGAACAGGTAACTACGTCAGGTTGGCTAACTAATTTAGGTTTTATAGATTTTGCTGGTAGTACAATAGTTCATTCTGTAGGTGGATGGATTGCTTTTTCAGCTGTTATAATTATTGGTCCCAGAATTGGTAAATATTCTGAGGCAAATAAAGGAAAATTTACCGGCTCAAGTTTTCCTTTAGCTGTTCTCGGAACTTTAATTTTATGGTTTGGTTGGTTTGGATTTAATGGTGGTAGTAATGGTGCAATGGACGATTCTGTTCCATTAATTTTAATAAATACATTTCTTGCAGCAGCATTTGGTTTGTTAACAAGTTTGGGCACTTCATTTATAATTTATAAAAAACCAGATCCTTTTTATGTTGTTTTAGGTCCATTAGCAGGATTAGTGTCTATTACCGCAGGATGCAATTCAATGACAACTGTAGTTGCAATTATTGTGGGAATTATTGGAGCATTAGTTGCAATATTAATCACAGAAATTTTGAATAAATTCGAAATTGATGATGTGGTTGGTGCAATACCAGTTCACTTAGGAGCAGGTATTTGGGGAACTTTAGCAGTGGGATTTTTTAGTGATTTAAATATTTTAGGAACAGAATTAACTAGATTTGAACAAATAAAAGCACAATTTATTGGCGTTGTAACAATAGGAGCATTCTCTTTTTTGGGATCATTTATAATTTTAAAAATTTTAAATTATTTTTATCCATTAAGAGTAACTCCTTTACAAGAAGAGTTGGGATTGAATATTGCAGAGCATAATGCAGTCTCAGTAGAACATGATTTAATTTCAATTTTAGAAAAACAATCTGAAAGTGGAGATCTTGCAATTAGAGGTCCACAAGATCCGTTTACAGCAGGTGGTGTAATTGGACTTTATTATAATAAATTGATGAATAAACTTGAGATAAGTGAAAAAGAGAAACAAAAATGGCGTAATAGAATATCTAAAGAGGTAAACTTAGCTGTAAAGGTTCAAGAAAATTTTTTACCGAAAAGAGATTTACAGAATTACCCTGTTCATGGAATTAATATTGCTGCAAGAGAAGTTTCGGGGGATTTTTTTAGTTTCTATCCACACAACGATAGTATTTATTTTATAATAGCCGATGTTGCTGGCAAAGGTGTCCATGCTGGAATGGTAATGGCAAAAGCCTCAACTTTATTTGAGGTAATGTCGAGAGATGAGGTTGATCCTGATGAAATGATGTTTCATATGAACAATGACTTATATATTACCAAAACTTCAGGCATGTTTGTCACTTCCGTTCTTGGTAAATACGATTTAATTTCAGATGAAATTTCGTGGGTTAATGGCGGACATCAGCCAGTTATAATTAGGAGTTTGCTTGGTGAATATCAAAACTTCGAAAGTGATGCACCACCAATGGGTGTTATTCCGCAAAAAGATAAATCTATTTATAAAACTCATAAACTTAAATTAAATGGCAACAAGTTTTATGTATTTACAGATGGTTTGTCAGAAAGTTTGGATAATGAAGGAAATGAAATAGGCATTGAAGGCTCAATTAAGATTATTGAAGATAATTATACAAGTGATCGAAAAAAACACTTATCAGATATTACAAAAAAAGTAATTGAGATTTCCGAGTCTAAAAAATTAAGTGATGATCTTACTTTGATATCAATTGGCTAGAGTAATTAAAGAATTAAAAAAACTAATTAAGGGATCGTTGAACTGAATTTACCATTAAAACGATATTAATCTCTAAAATTTACAAACTCAATTGGAAGACCAATATCAATAGCTTCTATTGCAGATATTGCTTCTTGGAGATCGTCTCTTTTCTTTCCTTCAGCCCTTAATTCTTCACCTTGAATTTTAATTTGGATTTTAAGTTTTAGTTTTTTAACATCAGCAATAATTTTTTTAGCATTTTCTTGGCTAATACCCTCTTTTAATTCACTGACTTGTCTAATAGTTGTACCTGCAGCACTTTCTGAATTCTTAACAACTATTACTCTTGGATCTACTTTCCTTCTTATAAGATGAACTTGTAGTAATTCATTTACTTGTTTTAACTTTAATTCATCTGGCGCAAGTGTTGTGATTGTCTTATCTTTTCTTTCAATCGAAATATTAAGTCCTTTAAAGTCATATCGGTTAGTAATTTCTCTTAAACAATTAGCAAGAGCATTATCAAATTCTGGATAATTAATTTTACTGATTACATCAAATGAGGGCATAGATTGTATATACAACAATACATTTCTTAATTACAGCAATAATTGATCATAAAAGAATTTAAAAATATTAAAATTCAAGTAAAGTTTATCTTGAATTATAAGTTATGAGTAAAATTTTTAAGATTATATTTTACAGTATTTGTCTTTTTGCATATTCTCATGTTATGGCAAATGAAGAAGCTAAATATGATATTGTAAAATCAAATAATACTTATGAGATTAGGAAGTATTCTGATCGTTTAGCTGTACAAGTTGCAAGCACAAGTGGAAATAATGGTTTTAGAAAATTATTTAATTATATCTCAGGTAATAATGAAAAAAATCAGAAAATAAAAATGACAGTACCAGTTACGGTGATGGAAAAATCTGGAAATACGACCATGCAGTTTTATCTACCTTCTAAATTTGATAAAAACAATATACCAAATCCTACAGCTTCTGATGTTGAGGTAACCAATATAGAGGGTGGTTACTATGCTGTAATTAGATACTCCGGTAGAGCATCTGAAAATAATTTTATCAAGCATAAAAATATTTTAGAGGATGAATTATTTAAGGATAATATTAAAATAAAGAGCCTAGCAATTAAAGCAACTTATAACAGTCCTTTTACTCTTCCGCTCATGAGAAGAAATGAAGCAATGTTTGAAGTAGAATATAAAGATTAAAGACAAATAGGTCTTAGTAATATTTCTAACTTTGTAATTGGGTTATGATTTTTTGGTCTTGGATTAATAATGGCAATATATGCTTAATTTAATATATCAAGAACTACGTTGTAGAAAAGATGATGCAACTACTGTTCACGTTAGTTACAAACTACCGTTTTAATCTTTAAAACACCTATAAAACACACACTTTATTAGTTGTAATGAGGTTAAAATAGTCTAATTATTAATTTTATAGTTTTATAAATAAATATTTTTTAAGGATACACCTGAATATTTAAAATTAATGTATCGCAGAATGATACATTAACTATGTTTATAAAAAATTCATCTTCATTTAATTTAAAATCAAAAATTCATAAAGCAGTAGCAATTGCATTAATTTCAGCTGGATTTATTCCAGCCTCACATGCTGCAGAGACCGACGTAAATATTAATAACCCAACTGGTACAACTATTACAGGGACAAATGAAAATGCTGTTACATTTAATAACGGAAGTTTTACAGTAGTTAATGATGGTACAATTTCAGCAACTGGTGCTACATTTCGCGATGGTATAACAGCTAGTGGAACAAACGCCACAATAACAGAAATAACTAATTCGGGAACTATAACAAGTGCAACAACGGGTAATTTTGGTCTTGGAGTAACTATTGATAATGGGGCAACCTTAGGCACACTTACAAATACTGGAACTATAACGGGAACTTCTGGAGATGACAGTGGTTATGGAGTGTTTCTTACTAATGGTGTTACAGCAACTGCAATAATAAATTCAGGAACTATATCAGGCGTTACAACAGGTGATGATTTTGCTCTTGGAGTATTTGTAGATAATGATTCGACATTGACAACTCTTACTAACACAGGAACAATTTCTTCGACTGCAGCTGATACTACTTCTACTGCTGTTTTAGTTTCTGATACTTCTACAATAACAACTCTTACAAACACTGGAACTATCTCAGCTACAGCAACGGTTGATTCTGGACTCGGTATTAGTCTTTCAAATTCAAATATAACAACTCTTACAAACAATAATACTATCTCAGGTGAAGCAGGTGCTGATACTGGAGATGGTATTAATCTTACAAATTCAACTATAACAACTCTTACAAACAATGATACTATCTCAGGTGAAGCAGGTAATGATAATGGAGAGGGTATTCGTCTTTTTACATCAGAAATAACAAATCTTACAAACACTGGTACTATCTCAGGTACAGCAACTAATAATACTGGAAATGGTATTAATCTTACAAATTCAACTATAACAACTCTTACAAACACTGGCACTATCTCAGGTGAAGCAGGTGGTACTACAGGTGCTGGTATATTAGTTGATCTAGCTAACTCTGTCATAACTAATTTAACCAATCATGGAACTATAACGGGTACTGCTGCTAGTGGTGCAGGTGGAGTTATTGTAGATAGAGCAGGAGCTATAACTACTTTACTAAATACTGGAACAATTACAGGTACTGCAACTGGTGCCGAAGGTCATGGTATTTTTGTTCAAGAAGCCAACTCATCGATAACAACTATTACTAACACTGGAACTATTACAGGTTCTGATGCAACTAATGAATTCGATATTAGGGTTAGGGCTGATACTGGAACTAGTCTTACTACATTAAATAACTTACAATCTGGTTTAACTTATGATGCAAGATTACCTAGCAACTACAGTACCATTATTCGAAACTCAGATAATTATGGTAGCGTAACATTTAGCAATGTAGTGGC
>JACLAB010004195.1_pt1 | contig 60711 bp, 33 predicted proteins | sample 8027921 | NCBI WGS metagenome assembly JACLAB01 (sample SAMN15725117, study PRJNA655200) | protist metagenome | isolation source: fluorescence activated cell sorting (FACS) single amplified genomes of... | place: USA: West Boothbay Harbor, Gulf of Maine | collected 2000-07-19 | reverse complement strand
TTTTGTTTGTGAAAATGAAGAGTTTCGGCTGCTCTGCTGTTTCTGTCTTTTGTTGTGGGTTCAGTTAGAAATTTCCTCATTTCACAAAAATAACACTTCTCTAAAACTCCTTTCGGGATGATATACTGCGAAAAGATGGAGTGTTGCGGAATCCGCAATCAGTTGAATGGTACAACGTGTGGCCCATCCACGCGTAGCTCGTCGTCGTCGATAAAAACTTCGGCGCTTCAAAGCAAACGAATCAGTTGGGAAAAATCATCGAAAAAAGGAGCCGTATCCTGTTATCCATCATCATCATCATCAACAACAACAGGAACAAGGAGTAATCAGAGTTGCAACAGCTGGAACGCGTCCTTGACCTCTTCTTCGCGCGCATTCGCGATGGGATCAGTCTCGCTTTCGTCATCTTCATCATCATCTTCGTCATCTACCGCTCGCGCGTTTACTTATTTTTCAGAAGCAGAACTCAGCGGGGGCAAGGTGAGGGAGAAGAAATCTGGCTTCGAGCCTGTCGCGGATAGCGGTAACGGCGGTGGTGACAACAACAACGGTAATGATAACAATAACAATGGTGGTAATGGTGGTAGTAGCGGCGGTAATAGTGGAAATAGTGATGACAGCGAAGAGAACGAGAATGAAGCCGATAATAATAGCAGCGCTCTTTCAATATCGGCTTCTTCTTCAACAGACGGCTCGATTCCAACATCAAAAGTCGAACAGCTGTGTAAAGAACACAAAGCGCCTTTACCTGAAGATATGCTCACTATGATTCGAACGTCCAATGGCGTTTCTGCTGCTGTTCTGATGCGTTGGTTCGACCTCGCGAACTCGAAATCTTTCTTCATGAAGCACGTGGTATCAAAATTTGCGTTTTTTCGTAACCGAGCGTTGATGGATGCGAGTTTCAGTCGTCGGCTCTTTACAGATATCTCGATTGATGTTGCCTTATTATCATTCATAGAGTTTATGAGAGTGCGCGCGAGATCACCGTCGTTGTCGTCGTCTTCATCGTCATCCTCCAAGAATAGCAAAAAGAATAGCATCAACAACAATAAAAAGATGTATAAGAAGTCGGGAGGAGCAGGACCCGCCCCGCCTTCTTTTTGGGACGAGTGGGAATTTTTCGCGTGTGATATTCTCGCGGCTATCGGCATGAACGCGGCTATTGTGAGCTTAGTTTCACCGGCTATCCGCACAAGAGGATCGATCGGTCTGAACGCGTTCACGGCAACGCGAAAACGAGGTAGATCCGTAGCGTTTCTCACGATCTCGGCACAAGTTGGCGTGTGTTGCTATGCCATGGGATTTGTCATGCAAACGTTGGCGGAAGTTTTATACGACGCTCGAACGTCTTCATCTTCGTCTTCTTCAATTGGAGAGGGGAAGATGGCGACGGCTCAACGAGTCGGGAAGCACTTTGGTTCGTTTGCAGCGACGAGCTCTTCTCCGCGACAGCACGCCGTGCTCGCAGTTGAACGATACGTAGAGAAAAAGGTAGCCGGGGCCGCGATGGTAACAACATCTGTGGTCTTGCGCGCATCCAACTCCGTATTCGGTAGTCGAGAATTTCAAAAGCAGCAGCGACAACATATTGTTGCGTAAAAGTAGATAAATTGTTCATTAGTCTTGCGTGTATAGTTCTAAAAAGTAGTAGTACAACTAGTATATTTATACACTTTATCCTCTCAAACGAACGCTTTGCGCTCTTCTAAATCTAAGGTGCCCTCGCGGTCAACATGCTTCAAAAGTCTCGGTGGCGTCCTCGCTGGTTTCGGTAATCCTCTCGGAAATTTGTGCGGTTTCAATAGCGCGCGTAATCCTAATCGATTGTAGTGAACTTTGGTAACTCGACCTCCGTTCTTTTCGATGAGCGCCTTTGCTGTTTCTGAACACCGAGACACTTCTATATCCAATTTAAGCGTAAATGGTACATTCTTTTTCTTCATCCTCTCATTATCCTCTTCTTCATCGTCGAATTCATCTTCTTCCACGTCTTCAATGTCGTCCATTTTACAGTTTCCAGCCAACAGCTTCACTCCGAATCTCGTTCTTCGATCGAGCAATCCGGCGGCTAATAAGTGTTTCATCGTCACGACGTTCCCGATCGTTTCAGAGCTGAAAGCGACGTTCTTTTCGTTTTCAAACGTTCGCTGGATCTCAGATAAATTTAGAACATTAAATCGCATCTGGTTTTTGTTCGTAAACCCGCGTTTGGGTAACGTCAATCTTAATGGCGTTTGTCCGCCTTCAAAACCTAGTCTCGGTCCTCCACCTGAACGCGACTTTTGTCCGTTGTGTCCTCGACCAGCGGTCTTCCCTTTTCCCGATCCGATACCTCTACCTTTTCGTTTCTGATACTTTCTCGATCCAGGAACGTCTCGCAAGTTGTTCAAACCTAAAACACCTTCGGCGGCGATGCTCGAACCGGGCTCGACGACGATGCCTCTCTCAGAAAGTTTTGTTTTTCGTTGTTGTTGTTGTTCTTTTTCGATCGAAGAAGAAGAAAAAGAATTTTTAAAACCACCTGATAAACATCGAGCGGCGGAAGGAACGATTCGATGGTACGAAGTAGACGTCGTCGCTCCTTCTATCTCGCTCGTCGCTAGACACATTCTTCGCAAGGAAGAAGAGAGCGCTCGACGCATTTTTACTTGCAAAGTACGTAAAGTGTGGTGATTATTGTCGTGTGTTTTCTTCAGACAGAGTTTCTGATACCAAAAATGTGATCGATCGACAAAAAACAAGAACCAATTTCAAGCAAAAAGTGAAAATTCAATCGACGAAAATTCACCCTCAGCCGTCATTTTCGTGCGCGCCGCAGAAAGAGAGAACGCGCTCTATCTTAAAATAATCTAAATTAGAAGAAAATGCCGCAAAACGAGCACATCGAGCTTTTCCAGAAGCGATACGGTAAACGCCTCGATCATGAGGAGAAAGCGAGGAAGAAAGAAGCGAGAGAGCCGCACAAGCGAAGCGCCATGGCGAAGAAACTTATCGGCTTGAAGGCAAAATTATACAGCAAAGAACGCTTCAAGGAGAAGATCACGATGAAGAAAACAATCAACCAACACGGAGAGAAAGGGAGAAAGAGAAAAGTGGAAGACGAAGTCGCGCCAGGAGCTATTCCCGCGTACTTGATGGACAGAGAAACAACTTCGAGAGCTAAAGTACTCTCCAACACGATTAAACAAAAACGGAAAGAGAAGGCGGGGAAGTGGGAAGTTCCTTTACCGAAAGTTCGACCAATTGCGGAGGACGAAATGTTCCGAGTCATGCGTTCTGGTAAAAGACAGAAGAAGACTTGGAAAAGAATGATTACGAAAGCGACGTTTGTTGGACCAGGTTTCACGCGTAAACCACCAAAATACGAGCGCTTTATTCGCCCGTCTGGCTTGCGATTCACGAAAGCGCACGTCACACATCCAGAGTTGAAAGCGACGTTTCAGTTGCAAATTCTAGGCGTGAAGAAGAATCCAAACGGGCCAATGTACTCATCCTTAGGCGTGATGACAAAAGGTACAGTCATTGAGGTTTCAGTAGAGGAGTTGGGATTAGTTACGCCGGGAGGTAAAGTAGTGTGGGGGAAGTACGCGCAAGTTACGAATAATCCAGAAAACGATGGCTGCGTGAACGCGGTGCTCCTCGTTTAAAGAGATTCATTCCACATCGGAAGAAATAATGTAATTGTAATTGCCACTCAAACACCATCGCTTTGCCGGTGGTGTAATTTGTACAAACACACACATACTGTTTACGGAAAGAGATGGACCTTTTTCTTCTATTTTTTATATTCCCTTTTGCCTTGTCACGTTCGTGCTTGCATTGATTGAGTGCTTTTTTTGTGCTTTTTCAGCCATGAATTTTCCCAAAACCACGTCATTTTTATTCGCGACGGCACCTTCCTTTGTTTGCATAGAATAAAAAGGGAGTTGAGAAGGACAACTAACGCGGTCTGTTTTAAAGAGTGGACGCAGTAAATAATCCTTCCCATCACTTCTTTCGATCTCAATTCTTCCTTCGCAGCTTTGCGTCGAACGTGGTGGTGATATAGAGGAACAAGATGGGAAAAGGAAAGGTGAAGACGGCACCCTCACCCACGGGAAAAGATGGAGAGGAAAAAGAAGACGATCTTACTCCTATTCAACCGGTTCCGTTTATGCAATTGTTCCGGTTTTATACCACTCCGGATATCCTCATGCTCTTGGTCGGTTGTGTGTTCGCAGCCATTGGTGGATTGTGTTTCCCCGGCATCAATATTGCGTTTAGAAATATGATGGATAGCACGGCTGCGTCTGCGACGTCTTCAGATCAGACAAAAAATGCCGTCATGTGGATGGAAATCGTCGCGTTAACGCTTGGGACTTCTCTATTCTTAGCGTACGGTTTTGTATCATGGGCTGCGAGTCGAAACTCGAGACACGTGCGACAGAAATACGTCGAGTCGTTACTCACGCAGGATGTCGCGTTCTTCGACGAAGCGAAAGCGGGCGAATTAGCTTCGTATACTGCGGAGAAAGTGAACGAGTTACAACAAGGTTTATCGAAGAAGTTTGCCGAGCTCGTGCAAGCGTTCTTTCAAATGGCGGGTGGCTTCGGCGTCGGATTTTACTTTTCGTGGGAACTTTCTTTGGTTATTTTAGCGACGACACCTTTATTGGGCTTTGCGACGATGATGCTCGTGAAAACCGTCTCTGGATTTGAAAAAGGCGTAGAAGCGTACAAAGCCGCCGATGCGGTGGCCACGGAGTCCTTAAATGCGATTCGCGTAACGAACGCGTTGAACGTACAACCAGTCATGGCGAAACGGTACGACAGCCACTTGGGCGCCGCCGAGAAAGAAGCGGCGACGCGCACGTGGAAGGCAGCGTTTTCCGGCGGCTCCTTGTTTGGGACGATGTTTTTGATGTACTCGCTCGGTTTATGGTACGGGAACAAGCTTGTGGCAGATTCCATGGACGATGCGTTGAAGAAATACCCACCACCAGATGGCTTAACAGACGCTTCGAGTATCAGCTGGTCGATGCACAACGAATTCGCCGCACCGTATTGTGGATTTTATAAAAGCAGCTCCATAATTTCCGGGTCCGACTCGTACTCGCAGTGCATGTGTAAACTCGAATACCCGGCGGGATACGAATCTCCCAATTGCGGATGCGGCTACCGCGAGGTAAGTTCGGTCGGCTCGTTACTCGGTGCTTCGAGCGACGTGTGCATGTCCGGCGGAACCGTCGTCATGGTATTCTTTTCTGTTCTTTTCGGAGGATTCGCGCTCGGGCAAGCCGGTCCGGCTTTTGAAGCTTTGGCGAAAGCACGCATTGCCGCCGCCAAAATTTACAAAATCATCGATCGCGTGCCAGAAAACGGTATCGATACGAGAAATCCAACTGGGAAGGAACTTTCGTTTCCTATCAAAGGTGACATTGAGTTTAGGAACGTGCACTTCGCCTACGGCGCTTTGAATCGAAAAGTCTTCGCCGGCATAAATTTGAAAATCGACGGTGGAACTATGTGCGCGCTAGTTGGCCAAAGTGGATGCGGTAAATCAACCATCGCGAGATTGTTGGAGCGGTTCTATGACCCGCAACAAGGAGGGTGCATCACCTTAGATGGCGTTGACATCCGGACGCTCAAGATCAACGCCCTGCGTGACGCGATAGGTATCGTATCTCAAGAACCGCTACTCTTCGAAGCTTCAATTGCCGAAAATATCGCAGCGGGAGCGATTTCATCGGTCAAGTCTTCCATCACTGACGCAGACATTGAACGCGCGGCGCGCGTTGCGCGAGCGCACGAATTTATTCAAAGCTTTCCCGATGGCTACCATACCATCGTAGGTGGAAAGAATGCAAAGCTTTCGGGAGGTCAAAAGCAGCGAATCGCAATCGCGCGCGCGGCGCTTCGGAACCCGCCCGTGTTGATATTGGACGAAGCGACATCGGCATTAGATACCGAGAACGAACGTCTCGTTCAAGCGGCCTTGGATGCTTTGGTTTCGGATGGTTCGAGAACGACTATCGTCATCGCGCATCGCTTGACGACGGTGCGAAACGCAGACAAAATTGTCGTCCTCGGTAAGCCCGGGAACGATCCATCCGCCGGTAGTGAAGTCATGGAGCAAGGTACGCACGATGAGCTCATGAAGTTGGGTAAAGACGGAAGGTATCGCGCGTTGGTTGGTTTATCGAAAGATGACAACGCACCGTCAGTATCATCGAAATCGATGAAAAAATCGAGTTCGAAAGCATCGTTTGCCTCGCTAGCTTCTGCGGAAAACTCGCAAATTGATGGCAAAGGCTTTTCGGGTGGTAAATCTGATAGCTACGCCAATTTGAGCGAAATTTCGAAGGGAGACGAGGACAAAAAGAAGAAGAAGAAGAAGAAGGGCGCGAAATCGGATAAATACGAAGTGAAAACGAGTAGAATTTGGAGCTACTCGAAGCCGGAGTTTCCACTCGTTATCTTCGGGTGCTTTGTCGCCGTTGTAAACGGATGCATCATGCCCGCGGTTGCGTTTGTTTTCGCCGAGATCATGGCGTTGTTCTTCAATTTCGATACCGACTATATGCGCGATCGTTCAGAAACGTTAGCAATCGCCATGTTTGGCGTAGCCATCGCGGCATTTATTGCTTCTGGTGTCCAAGGTGGTATATTTGGCATCGTTGGCGAACGGTTAACGAGGCGTTTGCGCTCGCACGCTTTTCGCGCGATGATGCGTCAAGATATCCCATTTTTTGACAACACGGATAACTCTGTTGGCGCGCTCACGCAAGTGCTGTCCGTGGAAACCTCCAAAGTACGCAACATGACTGGGCAATCGCTCGGTGGATTCATCCAAACGGTTGGCGCGTTAGGCTTTGGCCTCGGCTTGTCGCTGTCGTCTTCCTGGAAGTTTGGCCTGTGCTTGCTCGCCGCGGTTCCCATATTATCCGTTGGGGAAATGCTCAATATGAAAAATCTCGGCGACGGCGGCGCATCGGCAATTACTGATGCGACGAAGAAGTCATCGTCCGTCGTGAGCGAGGCTGTGCAGATGATTAGAGACGTCCAAGCGTTTGGCTTGGAAAAACGCATCGCCGGTTTGTACGACACCTTATTAATTGAGCCGAGCCGAGCCGAGCGAAACGAATCCATGCGCGCAGGTGCAACATTTGGCATAAGTCAGGCAGTCACTATGGGTTTTTATGGTTACGCGTTTTGGCTCGGCGGCTACTTCATCAACAAAGGCGAATTGACCTTTATCGATTTCATGAAGTCCCTCTGGGCCCTCGGTTTCTGCGCCGCCGGCGCTGGACAGGCGGCGATGTTTATGGGAGACAAAACCGCAGGAAACGCAGCGGCGAGTCGAATTTTTGAACTCATCGATCGTGAACCGCCAATTGATACGAACCCTTTCGTTGAAAGTGGTGATGCGCGCGTCATTCCAATGACGCGTGCGCAGGCGAAAGAGTCGAATTGCGGTACAATTGTCGATAACTTCTCAGGATCCATCGAATTTCAAGAGGTGAAGTTTTCGTACCCGACACGAGATGCGCCAGTATTAAACGGTTTGAACCTGAACGTGAAAGCCGGTGAAACCATCGCGCTCATTGGTACGAGTGGCTCTGGCAAATCTACCGCGGTGCAGCTTTTAGAACGTTTTTACGATGCAGTCGCGCCAAAATCCTTGGCTGCGAAGAGTAACGATAGCGAGGGTGATTTGACCTCTTTAGTTGTTCCCGGGGCTGATTGCGGCAAGATTTTCTTTGATGGCGTCGATATCAAAGAGCTCGACGTTATGTGGCTTCGCGCTCAAATTGGCCTCGTCGAGCAAGAACCCGTCTTATTCTCGGGATCTGTACACGATAACATCGCCTCTGGCTCGCCGACCAGCGAAGCTTCTCGCGAAAAAGTTATCGAAGCTGCTAAAATTGCAAACGCGCACGAATTCATCATGAACATGCCGCAAGGGTACGATTCAGATGTCGGCGTCGGTGGCTCATTAGTTTCCGGAGGTCAAAAGCAAAGGATTGCGATTGCTCGAGCGATCGTACATGAGCCAAAAATTTTATTGTTGGACGAAGCGACGTCGGCTCTCGATAATGAATCAGAGAAACTAGTCCAATCCGCGCTCGATGCCGTCATTGCAAACGGTAAACAACGGAGTACGATTGTAATCGCGCATCGATTGAGCACGATTCGAAATGCAACGCGCATCTACTTGCTTGACAACGAGAATGGGGTAGGATCCGTGGTTGCTGAGAGCGGATCGCACGACGAACTCATGCGCAAGGGCGGCAAATATGAACTCTTGCGCAACGCATACGACGACAAATAATTAAAGAAGATTAAATACACAAATGAACATACTCACACATACATACATTACTATTAAAACTACTATTTGTACAATCTATTCTCTTCTATGAATTCGGCGACGAAAGGATTCAATTCCTCGATGGTCGATGGTTTATTTCCGCTACCGATGGCCTCTCGAACAGCAGTGCTCGAAACGTCTCTCAGGCCTGATATATTATCAAGGAAAACAACGGACTTTGCTTCTTTTATCATCGTAGGCGTTGCCGTTGCCGTCGTAGGTGCGGTCGACGAGATTCTAGGAACGACGACGAGATTCGTCGTTTTCAGAATCTCGTCTCCGCGTATCCATTTACCACTAATTAAATCGTCGTACGCGTCTTTGCCCATCACGAACGTATACTCGATGTTCCTCTTTTCAAAGTCATCCTTTTCCTTCTCGTAGACGTTTCTCAAATAGTCCAACAACTCAAACGTCCCTACAATAGTCGCGTCTGCGTCTCCGGTTACTTTCCTCTTCCATTCCGTCGCTTCGAGTTCGATTCTTCTCACTTTGACCCTTTTCATAGACGTTTTTCCTTCTCCGGGGATCGAGAACTGTTTCTCGCACATTTCGCATCGCTGCTGAAAATTTGGCATTTTCGTTTTCAGCATCGCGTCATTTTTGGATTCAAACGCGTGTCTGTACACCGGCACGACCCACACTTCGTCGTACAATTTGTCGACGTCGTCGTCGTCACCATTCGTTTTAATCCTTTCCATCGCTAACAAAGCCTTGACAATTTCTCCGTGACCTCCTCTGTCCGTCACTGGGTTTGCGCTCAAGCCAAACAGCGCGATGTTTTTTCTTCTCTTCTTCATCACGAGGACAAAAAACCCCTAATAAATAATAAAGGATTTCTTTTGCGTCCCGATCTCTCCTTCTCTTTTCCACCCCCCACTACTTGTTCGTTCTCATGCAATCAATATATACTCGGGTTCTTAATATGCACTAGTTTGGTTCTTCTAATAACTACCAGTAGTCGTAGGTAGTATCCATATATATTATTATTATTAGGTGTGTTCTTTTGAAGTGTTTTTGACGTGTTTTTTTTCTTTTTCAGTGCAACAACATCTTCACAACCACCATAAACAAAAGTCAAAAGACGAAAACACCCCGGGGGTAACGACGAGAGAAGAAGAAGGAGAGAAAGAATGAACACGACGATTTTTTCAGCACCGTCGTCGGCGTCGTCGTCATCGAGTTCGTCGTTATTCGTAGCTTGGACTGACGCGGCAGCAGGAGGAGCTACTCTGAATACAAAGCATCTTCGTTCTCATCTTCGTCGTCATCATCATCGACAACGCAGCAGAGCAGAGGATTATCCGTTCAGAAAACTTTCATCATCGACCACGAGAACTCGCGCTTCCTCTTCTTCGGACGATACTAATACTGATACTACAAGTTCATCATCATCATCATCTTGGACGGCGAGAGAGAAAACGCAGATGAATAAAAATATCGATTACTTGTACGAACTCGGGAAGAACGATACGGGAAACACAAACACAAACGTCGGAGCGAAAGAAGGAAAGATTGACGATATTTTCGCACGGAATCGAGGCGATGGTGAATTTAAACTCGGGGCGGATTCAGACATCGCCAACGGCGATTTGCGCTTTCGGTTCCAAGAAGTTCGACAGTTTAACAACTTAGTCGGAGACTACTTCGTTCCCGAACAGTTCATAGAAAAAGTAGCTTTACACGTGTGCAAAAATTTCATGTGCGCCGCGCAACCGAATAGTCCGAATGTCCCTTTGATTTTAGGCGTCTGGGGTGGTAAAGGATGCGGGAAAACGTTCAACTTAGAACTCGCGTGTAAAAAATTAGGAATGATGCCCATCGTAACGAGCGCGGGTGAACTCGAAGATGAAAGCGCGGGCGGGCCTGGTAGGCTCATACGACAAAGATATCGACGCGCGGGAGAAGTTGTTCGAGTGCACGGGAAAATGTCCTGCTTGATTGTGAACGACATCGATGCCGGATTGGGATGGTTCAAAGATACGCAACAAACGGTGAATAATCAAACTGTGTGTGGAACGCTCATGAACTTGTGCGACCATCCTGAGTTAGTTTCTTTAGGCGAAGAGCGCCGCGAAGACGGCTCGAATTTACAAACCGTGAGAATACCCATCATAGTCACCGGGAACGATTTGAGTCGTTTGTACGCACCGCTTTTGCGAGATGGAAGAATGGAAAAATGGTACTGGGACCCTCAATTCGATGATATTGTAAACATGGTAGACGCTCTGTTTAAAGACGATCCGTTGTGGAGTATTGATGATACGAGAGCGTTGGTGGCAAAATTTCCGAACCAACCGCTGGATTTTTTCGGAGCTACGCGTTCCACGGTGTACGACGACGCCATTCGTAACTGGATGATTGGCAACTCGAAAAAGAAGAACGGCTACGACGATCAGTTTGGCCAAGTATTGATGAAAAATTTAGCTCTTGGGACATCTGGGGTGGATTTATTTGGCAACGTTGGTACGGATGAAGCGCCTTCTTCGGCTTGGAAGTACCACGCGCCTCTGGAGATTGTCCAGTCCGAGAAGACGCAAATCACCACGGAAAGCGTAATGGCAGCTGCAAAAGAGTTATCGAACCAACAAGATTTGGTCAACTCAGAAAAGCTATCAGTAGAGTATATGAAGTGGCAAAAGAATCCCGAGGATTTAACCCCGGAAGAAAAAGAAGCTATGGAAGCTAAACGATCTTGGCAAAAAACGATGAAGAAACGAGAACATGAACGCGAGTTAAGACGCATGGAGATGCGTTCGAGCGCAGCGAGCGAGCAAGCCTTGAAAGCGCGCAAACTAATGCTCGAAGCTACAATTCAGCGAGCGAAAGAGAAGAATGCACAGCGAGAAGCTGAAATAGCAGCGAACCCATCGCTAAAGCTCGAAGAGGCTGCGAGAAAAATGAACTCAGAGGTAGCGAAAAAGCAAAACGCCATTCCGGGACCGCCGTCTCGTAAAGATAGTAAATATACCATCGTATCTGTTGAAAGCGCATTTGATGCCTTCAAGGCAAAAATGTGCAAAGTGGTAGATGTACGAGACATGCGATCGTTTAGACGCGAATCTGTCGTCGGATCCATCAACCTCCCTATTGTTAAAGTTGAAGGAAAACCGCTCGCGTATACGTACGAAGCGAACGCCGCAGATTTTATCGAGCAGTTTACGAAGATGTTTACGAATAAAGAAGAGATGATTGTATTGTTAGGCGGTGATACAATAAACGAAAGGACAAATCTTGAAATCGACAATCCCGAACTAAATGGTTTAGCGGCGTATTTGGCTGAAAACATCGGATACGAAAACATCGCGGTCGTTCCGGGCGGTTACGATGGATGGGTCCGCGAATACACTCCGGGTGGTAAGAAGAGACTGAAGGAGTGGTCGCTGGATTATGTCACTGGTGCAGCTGGAACAACGTGCGTTGGTGCCGAGCTTCCCGTCGTTGGTTCTCTCGCAGACGAGCGTCGCGCAGCTGAACTTGAAAAACTCGAGAAGTTGAAGAAAAGTTTGGCGAGTGGCGACGCGTGGAAACGCGCGTTTGATTCTCGAAGCGGTAGGATGTACTTCTACCACAACAAGTCGAAACGGACACAAAATCAAAATCCAGAAATGTATAATGCTAAAACAGGACGTTGGAAGTTGCTAGACCCGCTGGGCGAAAATGAAAAGGAAGATGAGGAAGAGGAATGCGGCGAAGGCATAACTAATGAAGATGATAGGGGTTCAAATGCAAAAGTAGATATCAAAACGATTACCATCGACGAAGCCGTGGAACGTTTCTACTCGAAGAAAGCCGTCCTCATTGACTGCCGAAACGCATTTGATATTAAAACCGAGAGTATTGAAAAGATGTTGACATGTCCGTTGCGACTTGCGAAAGGAACAAAGTTGAGTCCGGAGTACGATCCTGTCGAAGAAAAAGATTATATAGAAAGTCTCTTGACATTGCTAGGCGGAGGAGGCGACGCCACCGAAGTAAAAGCACAAACAATCATTTTCGTTGGGGGTGATTCAGATGAAGAACAATCGCACATTGCCGCATCGCGAGCGCTTCTGAATGGATTCGAAAACGTAGAAATAGTGGACGGTTCCGTTTCAAAATGGCTAAAATTTTATAGTCCGTCCGGAAAGAAGAAAAAGGTCGTCGCAGGTGGCGCCTATAAAACCGACCTGTTAGCGACTGGCGCGTTCAATCCGTTTGCTGGAGAAAGTTGATCGCACTAAGATGTAATAAATATCAAAATATGTAAAACTAGTAACTAGAATGCAACGCGATACATCATCATTATTGCCGACGGCGGCGGAGCTTTTGGTGGCTTTGGATTCGCGCGTCGCGCACCACTTCTCCCCGGCGGCGTCGCAGATGAAACTCGTCCTCCTCGTCCTCCCGCGAACTTCCTTTGGGAGGGCTGATCTGACGGCGCCCGTTGTTGTTGCTGCTGCTGTTGCTCTCGTGGAGGCGGCGAAGATTGCGTTCGCTGCTGCGGCTGTCGCGTCTGTTGTTGCTGCTGATTATTCCACTGTCCCCCTCTGAATCGTCGCTTTCTCCATTCCTTTAACACTTGCGCAACGTCACCGTCGTAACGTCGAATTGAGGTAACACCTTCAGTTAATGATTTACACCCGGGAGGCGTGATTGTGCTTCTCCACGCTTCCATCTCTCTCGTCGTGTAAAAGTCTTGTTCCTCCACGTCCTTTGTATCTAATACCTTACGCTTCCAGTACAGCACGGGGCTTCCAATCGTGCGCAGCACCTCTTCGTCCTTCGATAAAGCTTCGTCTGCTGATAATCGCGCTACCGCAGCTTCGAGCGATGGTAGCGACATCGGTGGTTTATCGACGTGTACGTATGCGTTCTTTACGTGTTGGAGATGATTTCGATTCAATCTGCGCAGCTCATCTCGAACTTCTTCGTAAGACTTGTACGTTTTCTTAGACGGAAATTCAAGCGGAGGGTCCTCGTATTCAGACGCGTCGACAGTATCATCGCTCACTTCATCGTCGTCGTCGTCGTCAGTTGAGAGAAAAACTTTTACGCTACCCTCTTCGTCTTCGTCTTCAATATCATCGTCTCCCTCTTCGTCTTCTATTATGATGACATCTGAAATATCGTCGTCACTTTCGTCGCCATCGTTCAAAACTTCTACATACATCGGTGATTTTCTCGCTAACAATTCGTCAATGCGGGATGTGTTCCCACTTTTCTTCGATTGATTCTGCTTTGGCTCGTTTCGTTTTACAGTATCGGCAGACTTGTTTTTCGACCCACCAAGTGCTTTTGCAGTCCTATTCCCGGAGAGCTGCTGCTGCAACGTTCTTTCCAACGGAGCGACTTTGATACGATGCTTAATACATCGCGCGCAGTAATCGCACATGAATAGTTCGCGCAAAGGAGAATCTGGATCTACCAAAGCTTGAATGCCTTTGCACAACTGAGCACGACCGCCTCGTGGAATCACCGCTAACGAATACGCCAAAGGCGTAATAGGTGCCTTGTTGTAAAAAACAGCCTCTGCCCGAGTCTTATCTCTCAACGGATCGCAATTCTTGTCAAACGTATCTGGTATAGAAGCGTAATCGAGTAAATCGTTTCCACCGAGACCACCAACTTGGTTTACTAATCGCGGTCGCGACGAGGAATCGTAAAGCGTATAGAATGAAAAATCTGCACATTCTCCCGCATGATACGTCGCCAACACCCACTCGACGCCGTACATGTAATCGTACACGCGTTTCACGCTGCTGTCGTTGTTCTCGTTCACGTCCGAAAAATTGTTCCAAACGTGTGCAAAATCTTCAGCTGGCATGTTTGCAAGCGTAGAGTAGTTGATTGAAAAATCCTTGATGGTTACCATGTCCTTGGCGAGTGGACTCGCGTATTTGCTCGTGTGTTTAAAAGCACTCGCATCGTTCTCTTCCAACCAGTCCAAATAATTTGGATTTAAAAGCGTTCCGGCTACGGCTTTGAGCATGGCCCAATTTACCGTGTCATCCATTCCCGTCATCGGTTGCGAACGCCGATCTCTTTCCAAACGAAGTTGAAACAAAGGATCTTTCGTATTCGAGGGAGGCCCCGGGAATAAACGGTTTCGACCTTTGAACATTTTACAGCTCCTCACGCGCACGTAATTTCTCCACGAAAACTTCACCCCAAATCGACTCCCACTAATGTAATCGTTACCTGACATCACAGACAAACCGACAAAATCCCGTCGAATCGCCGACAACTCCTCTGCGTATTCCTTTGGGTGCTTTTTCCGGTCTGGTAGAATACCGTCCCACCACAGTTGCCCGTCGTCACCTTCATCGCTACTCCTATTCTCACTGCTAGAATTATTGCTATTGTTATTCGAGCCTTTCGCGTGCAAAGCTTGTGATTCCCCACCACTACCACCGCCTCTTTTCTGGTTGTATTCATTCATTTCCATTTCCCTTTTCGCTTGCCTTTTAGATTTACTCCCAGCCCCAGCGCCGCCGACGCCGCTCAAGTTATTTTCCGCGCTGAGCACTTTTGAATTCGGGTTTAAACTCATCGCTAATTCCTCGTTGAACATTCTGGCTGAAAACACGAGTCTCTGCGCACCACTAACGAACACGTCCATGGTTGGATTAACCGTCAGCGCCAAAAGAATGGCGTCGGAATCTTCGGAAACGACGCAGTGCGTGTGATTTTGAAAGTTTGGATTTTCCTGTCTCAACTGCATGGCTCGAACGAGTTTAATTTCACCTTCACCCGGCACCGTCGTTCCCGAGAGCTCGTATAAAATGTCCGGACCAAAATCTTCTCGGTGTACTTTTGACGCGATGTAATACTCAATCGCTCGATCGACTTTCAGCGCTAACCTCGACCCGGGCGTAATTCCGAGTTTCATCATTCTCGATAAATCCGTCGATAATGGTTCTCTCTCTCCCGACGATAGTCTCACTCGTCGTCGTCGTTGCGTGATGGTCTTAGCCATTGGCGCTGGCCCGTCTAAAGCGAACGTAATCGAATGTCTCGGTCGCGTTCGACGAATGATACCGGTCAACAAACCGAACAACTTTTTGTAAAAGGCGGACTCTGTTTTCGTGTGGTGCGCGGCGACATGCAAGACGTTATTCACATCCACGTACACGTGGTCGAACGATGCCAGTCTTCTAGGGTCCAGTTTATACGCACTTTTAATATCATGCAACGACGACGAAGAAGAAGAAGAAGAAGTAAAGTTACTGTTACTTCTGTTGTTGTTGTTGTTGTTGTTCTTCTTGTAGTTTTTTCCTCCGTCTGTTTTCGGTTGAGCGAAGCTCTTCTTGAACTCTTTCTGCATCATCTTGTTAAACCCAGAGATTCCCATTATGACGTACGCGTATATATCTTTTCACGAAAGCGCGCGGCGTGTTTGTTTCTCTCTCTCTCTCTCTCTCTCTCTCTCTTTGTGTGTGTGTGTGTGTGTATATGTATATATATCTTTCGCTCTTTACTTTACGACCTGACTAAAATACCGAAGGAAATGTGTTGAGTTCGTTATTGACGATGGAGAATTTTTAATCCCCGGCGACTTTTATATCGCATGTGGGTGGTCGTCCCCGCGGGTTACTAAGAATGCACTCTACTCGAGCGTTTCAGAGAAAAAGAGAAGACTGCGTCGTTTACTCCTTCTCTCACGTCGTCGTCGTATCCTTTCTTCTCTCACCTTCTTTCTCTCTCTAAACGGCCGCCGACAATAAAATTTGGAGAAAATTGGTTTGTCGTTGTGTTTAAAACTCACCACCAAAACCTATTTAAATTGGAGCAGAAAGAGTTTTTGTCTTTGCGCAGAAGGAACAACTTTTTTTTACTCGCAGAGTGATTTTGAAGAGTTGCCTCATACTCATAGATAGGAAATGACGACGGGAAGAAAAGAAACATAGCACATCACGCTTTTCATGTTGGCGAGACAATATCATATAACGAATCAACAGTATTGTCCTCGCGACGAAAATCTGTGCCGTCGATGCGTCGTGAGAGGAATAGGAAAAGGAAGATTGGTTTTTGTCTGTTTTGAGAAAAACGAAAAGAAAAAGAGCAGCGGCAGAAAGAAAGAACGAGTCGACCGACTGGTCTCGAGATTGGGATACTGCGATGGAAGGAGTCGCGTGAAGACTGAATTTCTAAACAGAAATCGACTCTCTCTGTCTTCCAATTCGACGATAGAAATTAAATCTCCGTCGGAGAAAGTAGACCCGAGCGACGTGCTCATCGACGGACGACCTTTAGAATCCAACGAACTCGACGGGGTGTTGATTTTATTTCACAAACCGAAAAACTGCGTCTGCTCGAAAGAAAAAGAGGAAGGAAATAACGTGTACGATGAACTAATGAAAGCGACTCTAATGGATGAGGACGACGCAGTAAATGGTAAGGAAAGAATAGAGAGATGGTTAAACAGAGTTCCCGAGATCAACACCGTTGGACGCCTCGATAAAGACACGACCGGGGTCCTTCTCTTCACGGACGACGGGAAGTTATTACACGCGTACACTTCTAAAAAGGTAGAAAAAGTGTACGAGGTGACGTGCGATAAAGAGATCCCGTCCTCTTCGATTTCGTTATTTGCTTCAGGAACGATGAAACTTTCGGGAGAACCAAAAGCGTGCTTACCGGCGAAACTCGAAATTCATAAAACAGACGCCGCAAAAGCCACGATTACGCTCTCCGAAGGTAAGTTTCACCAAGTAAAGAAAATGTTCTTCGAAGGTTTGGGTTGTATGGTAACCGAATTACACCGATCAAGTTTTGCTGGGTTCGTATTGAAAGATGGTTTTGAACCGGGAATGTGCGAATTGTTAGACATTACGAAAGCCCGGAAGGTGTTTAATCTCTGAAATCGAAAGAAAAGTGAAGCGCTCGTAAAAAAACTCTTAGTATTAGAAGTAGGCACCATGTAACAATAATATATATATATTAGTGACTAGTAAACGCCACCCGGCATGTGGAACGCGCCGCAGTACGCCTCAACATCCGCGCGTAACTTGGCGATATCGCCGCTTTGTTTGCAATCAGCGCCCTCGACGTATGCTTTGAAATCTTTCAACTTTGTTCCAGTCGTCACCGAGGCTTTGCACTCGCTCGCAATCGTAACGCCTCGGTCAATAAACTCGGCAACTTTCACGAAATCAGCCTCCTTCATGCCTCTAGTCGTCATCGCCGGCGTTCCAATTCTAATACCGCCCGGAATGAGCGCAGACGTATCACCTACGACGGAGTTTTTGTTCAAAGTGATGTGCGCCATGTCGAGAATCTTCTCCACGCGCGCGCCGTCGATGCCTTTCGGTCTCAAATCGCACAAGATCAAGTGGTTGTCCGTCCCGCCGGAGGATAAGCTATAGCCTAACTCCGTGAGTTTCTTCGCCAAGGCTTTGCAGTTCGAGCACACTTGCTTTTGGTACTCTTTAAATTCCGGCGTGTTTGCCACTTTCAACGCCACGGCCAAAGCGCCGATGGTGTGGTTGTGTGGACCGCCTTGTAATCCCGGGAAGACTGCAGAGTTAATCGCTTGCTCGAACTCTTTTTGGTAAAAGATGATCCCAGATCTCGGTCCTCTCAAGGATTTGTGCGTCGTCGACGTGACAACGTGTGAGTATTCGAAAGGATCGTCCGCTACTTTTGCCGCGACTAAACCGGAGATGTGCGCCATGTCGGACATCAAGTATGCGCCGACATCGTCGCAAATCTCGCGCATTCTCTTGTAATCGTAGTTTCTCGGATACGCCGAGGCACCGGCAATGATAATTCTCGGTCTGAACAACGTCGCGTTCTCGTGCAACTTGTCGTAATCGACCCAACCTTCCTCGTTCAATCGGTACGGCATGGACTCAAAGTACACCGACGTCGCGGAGATCTTCTTCTTCGGCGTGTAGAATCCGTGCGTCAAGTGACCGCCGTGTGGTAAATCCAAACCCATGATTCTGTCGTGCGGGTTCAACAAAGCGGTATACACCGCAAAGTTCGCCGGAGATCCCGACAACGGCTGCACGTTTACGCCCCACTCGCTCGGGTTTAACCCGTACAACTCCAAGGCCCGTTTTTGGCACAAGCTTTCCGTTTGATCGATGAACTCGTTGCCACCGTAATATCGGGCACCGGGTAAACCTTCGGAATATTTATTCGTCAAGCACGAACCGTTCACTTCCATCACCGCTTTCGATGTAAAATTTTCCGAGGCGATCAGTTCGCACCCCAAAGCTTGTCTTTCCTTTTCGTTTTGCATGATGGCAAACAACTCTGGGTCTAACTCTTTCACGCCCAAGTCTTGGAACGGATGGGAGGAAGAAGTTGCGTTCGCCGCGGTCGGATCCGCCACCGCTTTGTTCTTTTGAACTCCTCCGTTTCTTTTATTAATATTGTTATTGTTGTTGTTGGACCCCGCAGAAGAAGATGTCGTCGTCGTCGTCGTTTTAACAAACTTTGTGTTTGAATTTCTTCCTCCTTTTTTCGACATCGACGACGACAAAGAAAAAGAGGAAGCACCGACAGAGAGCGCGGCGGCTTTCGAGGATAAAGTAGTAAACATCTTGATGAGCTACTTTTGTTGTTGTTTAATAAAGGATGATGTGATTTTGAGGATGTTTGTTGAAGTAATATCTCTCTCTCTGTTTGTGATGGATGATGATGTGGGGTTGTTGACGCGTTTTTGTTTATTTGAAAAAGTTCCAAGTCAGGCGGGGTTTGGAAGGAAAATATCTTCGATGACGACGCGAAGAGCTAAAAAAGAAGAGATCTCATCAGATCAAAAAGACAAAAAACGAAAAAGCGACAAACAACAAACACACGCCACAGAACAAAACAGAAATTTATACGAGCATATCCAAAAGAGAGAAGACACTACTCAACGCGGTAATGTTGTCATCAACAATAACAACAACATCAAAAGCATCATCATCGTTCTTGGTTCAAAATGGATTCGCGACAAACACTCGAGCATCATCTTCGTCCCGTCGATGCCCCCCCGGTTTAGCAAAGAAAATGATTACTAATAATAATACTATCAAAGCGATGGCATCGTCATCGTCGTCGTCGTCTTCATCATCATCGAACGAGAGCAACGACGAGAACAACGAAACGAACGCGTTCCGACTTTCGGGCATCGCGCTGCTACCGATTAGCCTTGCAAATTTATTCAACACGCCAGAGACGTTGACGACGTTTTTAGATTTCAAAGACGCGGAACAGTTTCCAGACTTTACGACCGTGGAGACGTTAACGCACTGGTCAAATTTATTCGGTTCGGATGCGTTTTCGTTAATCACCTTGTGTTCGTGTTACGTGTTAGCAGACGCCGCGAAGAACAATCGCTTGAATTCCCAAACGTACCAGCGACTCGCAGTCGGTAACGTTTTAGTCTTAGCGTCCGTTATTGGCGCTTTAGCATTGACCCAAGTCGTAGGCGAAGCGCCTCGACCAAACGCGTCGGCCATCGTGACATTCACCGGATTATCTTTGCCGTGTTTGTTTGCATCGGTCGGTGCAATCAACACGCACGGGGGTGGGTTTGCTGGAGTTTCAGATTTGTTCGCAAAAGATTGGGACGATTTGAAGGACTTCTCCAATAAAGACGCGTCGTACTTATCGCGATATTATAAGCTCAGTTTCTTTACGACTTTGATCGTCGGCGGCGCGTTTGCGTTCTCACCGACTTCTCCCTTAAGTGCTATCAACGAACCATACGCGAGCGCGGAGTTCATTAGAAGATTGTTTGGTCTAGGCGCGGTTTTTGGGTTAGCGCCAGCGCAGTTTGTCTTATTAGACGCGAGTAAACGAAACAGATTAGGAGGAGGCACGTTCAAGAAACTGAATTTATCCATCGCCGCGTCGATTTTTCTCATTGACTTTATGACGGTGTGGGGCTTTGGGAAGATTGCTGAAATCGCGACTCCGGATCAAATACAGGTTTTGAACGAGGCGAGCGCGACTGGAGGGATTTCTCAAATTTATAACTACGTAGGCGCGATTTCGGTTTCCTTGGCCATCGCTGGTGTATATCTTTATCAGGGATTGTTTGCGAAGAAATAAAAGCGCGCCTGTCAATCTATAAAGTAGTTTATTCTTTCAACACGCAAAATGTAATTCTAATGATACTCCTTACTACTAGTAGTATATAATTAATTATCGAGCAACTCATCGGTAAATGCGGTGAATAATTGCGTTTCGCAAAAGTTTTTCATAAACGAGCGATCGCGTCCGACGTACGAATCGACGAGTTCGTCTTTAAGCAACACCGCCACTTTCTGTCCATCTTTTCCAACTTCGGCGATGGAATAACTCCGAATGCGACCCAGTATCGCATCGCGCATGTGATTCCTGAAGCACTCACCAAATTCCCCGCACAGCTTTGAAGATTTCTCCGATGGTTCTAAAACCGAGGAGAACACCTGCGTTTCGGCAGCCAGGCGGATGGAGGCGTGTATCGGTCTCAATTTTTCTCTGAGTTCGTGCCAGTTTGGTGCCGTTGCCACTATACCACCCATGATTTTGATTTCATCTTTATACGCATTCAATCGCGTGATGTGCTGCGTGCGTTGTCGTATGTCGTTGGTTTTGTGCTGAATGCCTACGATAAAAGGCACGGGCGCCTCGAGAAAATCAGTCATCGAATTCGGCAAAATTGGTAAAAACAATCCTCTCGGACGCAACGGACGTAACATCGCTAGCAAAGATAAAATCACGCCGGATAGCTGACCTAAATTCGGAGAGAAAACGACAACCTGTTTCTCCAGCAGCGCGCAAGCCATAAATGCCATGATATTCTCAATGCTCAACGATCGACACAAAGCCGCAATCGCCCAAGGTTCGATGTGCGCGGCTTCCTCGTCATACGTGTAGGTGATTTTCCCAACAGAATCGCGAATGCATTTCCTTTCAAAGCACGGGTCATCTGTTATACTCACGGGCCGATAAAACGGAATCGGCGCATCCAGAATGCTCTTCTTCTTTTCAGAATTTAAGGCTTTTCCCGCTTCATCCTTTATCAAAGGACCGTTGAAAACGCGCGTCGCGTCGCCAAGTTTCGGAATTGACTCGGCGTGAAAGGACTCGAGTATCCGCAACGAATCATCGTTCTTCCGTGTTTGTTCCTCCACGCTCCTATTGAAACCGCGTGACGATGTAGCCTTGACGTCGCTATCTGTCTTGCTCTTTAGAGTTCGCGGCGCTTCTTCGCTAAAGTTGAGATCGCGCGCAATATTTTTACTCTCTTCGTCTTCACCGCTCGTCTTTGGAAGTGGAGGTGGAGGCGGTTTCGTCGGAGTAATGCCAGAACGCGAAAACGCCATCTCCAAATCCTTCATTAATCGTCTCTCGTCTCGCCGTAATCTTTCCAGTTTTTCTGAGGTGACTACTGCTCTCAAGACTTCAAATGTCGTCTTAAAAAACGGCGTTTTCGTGATGAGGCAATAACACCTAGGCGCCGCGACGAGGTACTTTCTCAAGTTTGCCTCTTCCCCTCCTCCTTCCCCATCGCCGCCGCTAGGTATAGTCTCCTCCGAAAAAGAAGAATTCGGCGATAGCGCAGACGACAACGATGAAGACGCGATAACCGGCATTTGACTCACAAACTCGTTCGCGTATAAGCAGACTCCATATAAAGGTTCCTCTCCGCTTTCACCACCAGTCAATCGAAAGACAAAACTCGAAGTGTCGTGAGTTTTCTGGGCGTTGCCGTAAGCCACCTCTAAAATTTTCGACATCGACGCCGTTTTCTCCACTAGTTTTGGTTCCACGCCACTCGGGAAACAAAAGTGTGCGATTGATTCAACATCGAACGATTGCTGCGCCGTTTCGTCTTCCGTGTTGCTGTCTTCGTCGTCTCCTTCTATTCGAGCTTTAGGAGAAGGAGGATAGGAAAACAAAACGTCCGCCGAGTACGTCTCTCCAACCGTTCCTCGATGCGGCGGCGTGTGTTTCGGGTGCGATACGCGCACGTCTTTGGAAGAGCGTCTTCTGCTATTACTATTACTGTTGTTATGACTATTATTATTATTCAGATTTTGTTGTTGTTGTTGTTGTTGTTGTTGTTGATGACTAGCTTCGCGAAACTCTCTCGGCGAATCCGCCACCGCAGTAAAATCGCTCCGGTCCGGATGTAAACCAACCACGAGAAACTTCTCGAACGTAAACTTTGTTTTCCTCTTTCCCTTATCTGTAGATGAATAGTTGTTTTCATCATCATCATCATCATCATCATCATCGACGTCGTGGTCTCCTTCCTCGCTCACTTTCTCGATGTTTGCGTTTGCGTTCTTTTTGTTTTTTAGTTTTCGATTGGATTGTAACCACGACCGTTTCTCTGCGGTTTTCGCTTCTGGATTAAACCAAGTCACGTGATGCGTGTTATTAGTATTGATATTCGGTCTAAACTTCTTCTTGGAATTTGAATTTGAACTCGTCGTCGTCGTCGTCGTCGTCGCCGTATTTTCAGTCCCGACGAATCGGTTCGAGGTCGGGGAAGGCGTTTTGAACGCGTCCTCCTCCTTGGAACTTTCTTCTTTCGTTTGTTCTGGAGGTGGAGAAAAAGGGGAATTCACGTGGAACTCTTCTCCTTTTCCTCCTTTTCCTCTGCCATCGCCACCATCATCCGCTGTTGTTTTATCCTCTGCTTTGTTCATCATCATTTAGGACTAATATTATTAGTCTACTATTACCAAAAGAGCAACACCATCATCCCGGGTTCTTCTTTAAGTCCTTTCTTTTGTGTTAGTGTCATTAAATTTGTTCTCTTTTTTTGTGTTGTGACGTTTTTAACTGTCTCGTCGATTTTCTCTCAAAAAAAGAAAAGAAGTTTCCAAGTCGACCTTTTCTTCATTCACTTCTTCTTAGAAAAAAAGGAGAGGATGCAAAACAGCGGCAGCAGCAGTCGACTGCGCCGTTGTTTCTCCCCCACCGTCCTCACTCGTCCCATGGTGTTGTTGTTGTTGTTGTTGTTCGTATTTTTCGTCTCCATACAACAAACGAACGCGCAATGGCACACGTCTGGGAAAAAAGCCGCTCCGTTTAAAGCGAGGAAAAGCGAAGACCGATCGGGAAAGTTGGAAAACATCGCGTTCGTGTGCGCGGGATTCCCGTGGATGTACGGTCCGTATCAGATGCAAGGCGATCAACTCATGAAAAGTTTGAACGAAAAGTATAATTTTAACACGTATTGGATGATGCGAGGGAATAACGTGCACAATATACCACCGGGAGTGTATACGGGGAGAGAAATCTCCAATTTGACACCACCACAAGTGCCGAAAATGCCGCACGACTGGGACGCTTCACATTTAAAGTTTCTCGGGTTACCAGCGAGGACGAAAGTGACGAGCGTGATTGCTCGCGTAAATGGTGCCGCTGTATCCATGTCCGAAGTGAACGACGCGTCCAAATTATACGGTATCGATGCGTTTATCGTCTTAGGCGACATCAACGTCGTCTACCACGACTCGTACGATTTTAAAGTACCGACCATCGCCTGGGTGCCGTTCCATTACAATACCGTCAGGGGATCGAATAAAGCTCTGCTGAAATCGTACACGTATGCGGTTGGATTATCGCCATCGACGACGAAAGTCATCGCGGACGTGCGATCGGACGTGGCGTATATTCCGCATTTCATAGACGCGAACGTTCTGGAATCCGCCGCGGAGACTTGGTTAAAGAAAGAACGCAGATTAAAAGGGAATAAGAATAAATCGGACCGAGAAATTGTATTTGACGCGAACAAATACGATAAGATGTTTAAAAGACGTCCGTCGTCGTTTAGTGCGGTAGAAACCAGTCAAGATGGTGATGACGACGATGTGTTTTTAGTGCTCGCCTCGGGGACGAATTACGAAGGCGCCGATAGGAAAGGGTGGGATGTCGCCATCCAAGCGTTCGCAAAATTTCACGAGACACACCCAGAAATCAAGAAACATTTATGGGTGCATTCGTTCTCGTCTACGCAAGTCATGCGCGACCACGATGGGAACGGAAATAAAGCGCCTCCCGAGTTGGCACCGCAAGGCGTCGATTTGCGAGGACTGGTCCAGGAAATGGATTTGCCACCGGACATTTATACGGTCGATATCGACTTGCACCCACGAGGACGAGTTGCGGCGATGAAAGTTCACGCGGATGTGTGCTTACACCCTTCAAAAGTTGAGGGTTTCGGGATGAACGTGTTGGAGTGTCAATCGGTGGGGACGCCAGTCGTGACGACAAAGTTTCGAGCGATGGAAGATTTCACGCGAAACGGCATCTCTGTGCCCCCTGCGCAATGGGAACACTTGGCCGCTTTAGGTGGAAAGTGGGTTATGCCTGACGTGAAAGGCGTTGCAAAGGCATTAGCTGAGATTGGTAAGAAGCGGAAAACCGCGGAATGGAAGAAAAAGAGCAAAGATGCCGTAGAGTGGATTAAGGAAGAGTTCTCGCTCGATCGCGTCGCCGCCGGATTCGACGGCGTGTTGAAATTAGCTTTGGAAACGCACACGAATAACCTTCCATTCATGCTCTCGAAGATGAAAGAAGCGCCATCGTTCGCGGAGAGACCCATCTTTCACGTCACCACAGATGTGCACCCGAAACAGGCAGATTGGGACGAAGAGTGGATGTTGTACCACCGACCGGATGTGCGCGTGGATTACGAGATGGTGCAAGAAATGCTTCACGATTTGACGACGAAAGAAGGCGAAATGGTGTCGTTGGCGTTTATCGTGTGCAAAGACGTACGTGGAATACCGATTGAGTTCCAAGTTGAAGAGCGCGATTACGATGGCGTCCATCGGTTCAACACGGAGCACCCAATTTTACTCCCGACGTGGGCGTTTGCGCAAGCGCAACAAAATTTCCCGTACATCCATAACACCGCGTGGATGTTAGCGGGAAACTCGGACCAACAATTTATTAAGATGTTCCCACCGGGTGCGGCGCAAGTCATGAATCCTATCGAGATTAAAACGTATAGCGACGAGCTTTAGTTATTGTGTGTTGCTTGCTTATTCGAGAAAAAAAATATAGAAGTACTCGAAAAAAGATTGTCACTACTGATGTATGTAATAAATATGTGCGATTAAAAAAATATATTTCTTATTTCATCACGTCTGCGATGACTTGGTCCTTAAACACCGGCAAATCTGGATGCGTATATAACGGCTGAAATTCCTCTGGTTTTCTATCTTCCCCAACTTTTGCCAATTTGCTTTGGAACGGTTTGCACCCTTTACTCATTCGCATGAAGAGCTCGTGCCATCTCAAATCGCTCGTTAACTCCGGGTGGAAACTCGTCGCCAACAAGTTCTTCTGTTTCACCGCCACCACCACCGATTCTATGTCCACGCCCATTTCTTTCTTTTTCTCCTCGGATAAGTAATATTTCGCTAAAACCTCGACGTTTTCCCCGACTTTTTTAATCGCCGGAGCTCGGATAAAAATCGCTCGACACTTGACGTCGTTTTCTGAACACCCCGGGATATCGCACGGTATCGTCGTCTCGAAAGAATCAATTTGCGAGCCGAAAAAGTTACGAGAAACGTCCACGTTGATGCCACCTAATAACTCTTGACCACCTTGCTTGGCGCCTTGTTCGATGCGATCGGCTAAGAAGATCAACCCCGCGCACGTCCCCCACACGCACCGTTCTCCCTCGTCCTCAAATTCTCTCAACGCATCGAACAAGTTCCATCGTCTCGCGATGTTCGCCATGGTGGTACTTTCCCCACCCGGGATGATCATTCCTTGGCACCCTTCCAACTGAGACGCGGAACGAATTTCAACCGCTTCGCCGCCACATCTTCGAATCATCGAGCAGTGCTCGCGAAAAGAGCCTTGTAAAGCCAGGACGCCGATTTTTATTTTATCTTCTTGTTGTTCAATTGCCATCGTCATCTGCACTTTTCTTTTTCTTGTGACGTCTTTTTGATGTCGGACGTGTGGTGTGACGACAGCTAAAAAAGCTAAAAAAGCTGATGTGGCAAATTGAACCAAATTGACTAACTCTTTTCTCTCTTCTTTCGATTTGGTCTTTCAAAAATTTAAAAATTTCCTTTTTCTTCACTTTAATGCATATTAGACGCATCGCGGCGCGTAATCATCAGTTCATCGTCTACTCCTCGCGTATTAGTAGTATTAAACAACGTAGTAGTAGTAATTTTATCAACAACTACAACAAAAGAAGAGCATTGCACGACAACATAAAAATGGGATCCGGAGGTGAAGGTTTTACGAACGAAATCGAAAAGAAGGCGAAAATGATGAGCGCAGAAGACGAAACGTTATTTGAAAATAAGCTGAGAGTAAAGAAGCTTTCCGAGCACGCGACGGTTCCCGTCAGAGGTTCAGACGGAGCGGCTGGGTACGATTTATCCGCCGCGTACGATTGCGTCGTCAAAGCGAAATCGAAAGAGCTCGTCAAGACGGACTTGTCCATCGCGATTCCGAAGAACACGTACGCTCGAATCGCTCCGAGAAGTGGTTTGGCCTATAAAAAATTCATCGACGTCTTAGCCGGCGTGGTGGATTACGATTACCGCGGGAACGTCGGCGTTATTTTGGCCAACTTTGGAGACGAGGATTTTGAGGTGAAGAAAGGCGACCGAATCGCACAAATGATCTTGGAGAGGATCACTACGCCGGAGTGCGTGGAAGTCGAAGACTTGGAAGCGACGGAGCGCGGCGCCGGCGGTTTCGGTTCCACCGGAGTGAGCAAGTAAACTATCAACAACGCGTTCTTTGATCGTCATCAGCAGCGCTATTACTACTACACCTTTCTTGCTTGTCCTTATTTAATTAAATATACGCGTACTTTTATATAATTTACATGCACGTATTACTTAGTACTGGTAGTACTTACAGCGTGCATTTTTGAATTTTTGCTTTTTTCTTCATTCTCTTCTTTGTCCTCATCGGCGAGGGAGAAATTCATACACAACAACTAAAAATACTAATGTCTGGTGTTCAGCTGACTGAAAATCTCATCAAAACACTGGATGGGGGTGGAAAGGACGACGATTCGTCGTTCATTCCAGCGCCGGGTGGATTTCAAGGCCCGAGAGATGGTTACATTTTCCAGAACGGAGAAGCAGGCGTCGGGTATTACAGAGAAGAAATTTTCGCCGCCAAAGAAGATGATGATGATGATGATGATGATGATGATGACGAGGTATTGGTAAACGACAACAACGCGAAAAGGCGCAAGACGTCCAACGAGACCGCGACGACGACGACGACGACGATGAAGACAAAGTCAACGATAGATTACGATAAAATGCTCGCAGAAATCGAGCAGAACAACCCGGACATTACCAAAGAGACCACGGAATTAACAGAGAAGAGTGTCAAGAAGTTAGTGATTCAATTCGAAAGAGCTTTGAACGATAACGTGGAAAAGAGAGCAAAGTTTTCGACGAAACCGGAGAAGTTTTTAGATTCAGAGGTCGACTTGGACAATGCGATTAAGAATTTACAGTCGTTGGCATCTGCGCCGAAATTATATCACGTTTTGATCGATACGAAGTGCGTTCCGAGTTTACTCTCCGTACTGGCGCACGAGAACGAGGACATATGCGTAGACATTTTAGAGTTGTTTCGAGAGTTGTTCGATCCAGACGCAAGCAACGAAGGAGAAGAGGATGAGAACAGACAGGCGTTTCAGTTGCTGAACTGCTTAAGAGAGAACGACGGAATCAAAATGTTCGTCGATTGTTTGATGGATAGATTCTTTTCGAAGCCAAAAAAGAAGAACGAAAGAGAAGAACGAGAAGAAAAAGATGATGATTTAGCCGGTGAAGAGACGAAACGAAACGCCGAGGAGACTATTTTACAAATCGTAGAAAACGCGATCGAAATCAGCGGAGGCACGAGCGAGATTTGCGAATACTTTTTAAACGAAAGCAACACTCGATTGAAAGAGTACTTACTCGAAAGAGTAGGCAAAAAACAAGGCACGGATGGTGTGAAGTTACAAGCGTCCGAGTTGCTTTCAATTTTAACCACCGGGTGCGACGAAACTGTGAAGAAATCTATGTTGTTAGCGAACGATGCGTTTATGGATCCAATCATGATGGCTATTGCGTGCTACAAAAAGAAAGAACCGCAAGATAGCGAAGAACGAGAAATCGTCGAGAATCTCGCCGACGCCTTGTGCGCTTTGCTCCAAACGAAGAAAGGTCAAGAGACTTTTTTCAATTTAGAAGGTTTAGAGTTGATGTTGATGTGCGTGAAATCAAAATTATTCGTTCGAGGCTCGGCATTGAAAATTTTGGATTTTGCGTTGACGGAGAACGAACTCGGGTGTTTGAAATTCATCGACGCGTTTGGTTTGAAAACCATCTTTTCCACCTTTGTCGGTTGTTTCGGCGGCGACGAAAAGAAGATTAAAAAGATTCGCAAAAAGTACGGCAACGATTACGTCGACGCCGAGTGCGAGCGCACGTTATCCGTTATCGCCTCTCTGTTTCAAAACATCGACATTTCGAAAAACACGGACAAGTATAACCGCGTCGTCTCGAAGTTTGTGGAAGACTCGTTCGTAAAACTTGATTTGCTCGTCGAATCGTACGTTTCCTACGGCAAAAGAGTCTCGAAAATCGAACTCACCAACGACGAAAACCCGCCGCAAGACTCCGAGGACGAGCAAGACATATACCTAGAAAAGCTCGATCACGGATTATCGAGCTTAGAAAACGTCGCCATTATAATCGCGCATTTATGGGCGACGTTAGACGATGCTATTCAAAAGCGGATTTTCGTCGATTTAGAAAACAACGAAATCGACGTCTCTCACGCCAGAGATGTTTTGAGAGACCGAGCGAAAAACATCGGCGATGGTGGTGGCGAGCAGGTGCAAAAGGACAAAGTTGATCAACTTCTCACGCTGGTGTATTCGCTATACATGCCAGATGAGGTTCGGCCTGGTGATGAATGAGAGAGTTAGATTTTTAGAGAGAGAGAGAGAGAGTTAGACATGAACTCGTAATGAAGAGAAAAGAGAGAGAAGATTCACCTAAATTTATCCACACAAGAAAAGAGACACGCACTTCTTCCATTTCTTCTTCAACGCCTCTCTCTCTCTCTCTCGCGGAGCGAGGAAAGCAGAACAAAGCAAATGCGCGGCGCGCACTCATCGTGCTCTGCATTTTCTTCTCAACAACGCCTTTTTTATTCCCATCGTCGTAATCATTATCATCATCATCATCATCGAAAACATCAACAGCATTTAAGTCAAACTGTCGTAAAAAGAATGAGAGGAACCCCTAATAATGCTAATGATAAAAACGACGGCTTCCGTCCCATGGAGAGAGAAGCGCACGAAGACGTAATATTGGAAGAGAACGGAGATTTATACGTTTTTGGATACGGTAGTATCGTGTGGAAGTTTGAGATTGAAGGGATTGAACCGATTGAAACCGTTCGGTGTAAAGCCTTCGGGTGGCAGAGAAGGTTTTATCAAGGCTCGACTGACCATCGTGGCACGTTAGAATTTCCGGGAAGAACTGTGACCATGACGAAATGCTCGAAGAACTCGCCCGTATCTGGCGTCGCGTACAGGATTAAAAGAGAAGATGTGGAGAAGTGCTTGGAGAATTTAGAGTTTAGGGAAAAGCAGTACGATTTACGCGTGCAGTTAGAAATTTATGAAGACGACGACGGCGACGCGAAGAAGACGAAGAAACTGATTAGCTCGAAGGCGGTGTGTTGGATAGCGACAGAGGACGAGAAGAACGTGAACTGGGTAGGCGAACAAACGGTAGATGAAATAGCAACGGTCATAGCTAACGCGAGAGGACCTTCCGGTCCGAATTACGAGTATTTGTTCAATTTAGCGGACGCGATGCGATCGTTCAACATCGAAGACGAACATTTATACGAGTTGGAAGCGCAAGTGAAGAAGCTCTTAGTAGGTGATAACGTTGAAGTATAGAGCAGAAACAGTATTTTATTATTACATCAATCAAAATTTACTCGGAGAACCGACCATAAACTCGTTGTCTTCTTTCTCGGTGCCAAAATACCGATCGCCAAACTCCCCGACTCCGGGCAACACGCGATTATCATCCGACAATCCCGCGTCGACTTCGGACGTGATGATTTTCATCCTCGGGAACTTAGTGCACAGTTGGTGCACGCCTTGCGTGGACGCAATCACGGAGACGAACAAAATGCGCTCCTCCAAAACACCCTCGGCCTTTAACATATTTATCGCCGCCATGGCGGAATATCCAGTCGCTAACAACGGGTCCAAGAGTAAGACGTACCGTTCGGAAATGTCATACGGCAATTTCTGGTACAAGACGTCCGGTAATTTACTCGCGTCTAACTCGTCCTCGTCGGAATCTAAGTTGTCGATATTTTCCTCCTCTTCAACTGGTGGCGATTCGCGTCGCAATAAATCACTTCCCAGACCATCTTTATCTCTTCTTTTCACTAAAATTTTACCAATCTTGATGCCTTTGCAACACGCTCTCAACGCGTTTTCCATCGCCTCGCCGCTTCGAATCATCGACACCCCGCATATTTTTGAATAAAAGGAAACGCCACGGTACGTCTCTCCAGTCGGTGTTTCAATCTGGTGCTCTTTAAACGGCAAATACCCCAACGCGTGTTCAACGACTAAACGAATGATGCGGTCGGAATAAAAGACGAAATCTGACCTGGACACCGTTCGGTCGCGAATAATCGTATGCATCCCTCGAATCTGGAAGTGCGGCGGTAACACGACCAAGTTGGGGTAAATTCTCCTCAAATCTGTTTGGCCGAGCTTTGTGCGAATGTGCTTCGCGATTAAATCAATCGCGACGGAGTTTTGACCACCCGCCCAAGGGATGATGATATCGGCGTTTCTCTTCGACGGCGACACGTACGCTTCAAACATCGGTTTCACGAACGTCGTGTATTGTAAAATCACCCCGTCCACCTGCCTCCCGCGCTCCAACGTGTCTCTTTTCATTCTTCTTGCCAAACGTAAATCATCGTCGGTGTCTACGAAAATCTTCATGTGGCACAAGTCTCTCACCGCTTCCATCGCTAACACCAAAATACCTTCGATGATAATCACGTCCCCGGGTTCGACGTTAATATCCACCCCTTCTTTCCTCGAGTGCGTCACGAAATCATACACCGGCACTTTCACGTTCCTTCTTAACAGTAAATCTTTCAGCGTCTTCACGATCAAAGGCCATTCAATCGCGTCCGGGTGATCAAAATTGTACTGTTTCACGTTTCGCCTCTCCTCCTCGGTTAAAGGTCGATAAAACGAGTCCTGCGCTAACAGCACCACTCGTTTCTCTTGCAGCGAGTTCATGATGAGATTACACACGGTGGACTTCCCAGACGCCGTGCCTCCGGCGACGCCGATCAAAAATGGTTCCCGATTCCCTCCGTTCGCGGAGACGCGTTCGTCCACTTTCGAGCGGAATGATGAATGTTCGTTTTGGTGGTGGTTTTGGGACAACGAAGGCATGGACGCGCTCGACTCTAATAAACTACTCGCATTCATCGTGTTGTTAGTATTATTGATTTTCCTTCTCCCTTTCCCGACCGAACAGTTCAACTCCATCAATTGCGAGATGTGTTTCGAAGGACTTCCGTTCCCGTTGAATATCGCCTCACCGGAAGGCGTGGATACCGCCGGGTTATTCGGAGAGCGCGGAGAGGAAGACGTTGGAGAATCCGGGGGCGTTCGAGAGAACGTCGTGTGTCGCATTTTTCCTCTTTTAGTATGCTCTTCTCCCTCGTCGTCGTTCTTTTTTTGTGATCGAGAAAGAAACTCTTTAGCTTCGTTTATTAGTATATATGATCTCGTTTCAACCGCGTGGTTGTGAGGAGGTGAGGTGGGCAAACAAACAACAACAACAACTTTAAAGTGCTTTTTGCGCGCAAAAGAAGAATGTGGAGATGATGAATTTTTCTCTTGATTAGAAAAAAAAAAACGGAGTGATGATGCGTTAAAAAGCCGCTCAAGAATAAAGAACAATTTGAAGAATAAGAATCACGCGGTTCAATATAATCAATCAATCAATCAATCGATGGGTAACTCTTCGCCTTTACGTAAGAACAACGGGGTTAACCCGCCGTCTCCCCACGGGGCTAACACGGCGTCCGCGGTCGTAAACAAGCCGTGCGCTACGACGCCGTCCACGCTTTCAATTTCCGCTTGGATTTGAAATGGAGTGCAGTCTTCTCCAGCTAAAACGAATCCCTTGGTGTATCGTCCACCTTTTATCGCGTCTTCAAACTTTATGTCTATTATCGTCGTCGTCCCATCTGGGGAAACGAACGGGTTTTTCCCGCCCATCGGGTGCGACTGTTCGTCTCCCGACTGACCTCGTCTCCACAATTCCGCGTCGCCTAAAAACAAATCGTCCAAATCCTCCGCGGTTTCTTCCCAATTCTCCATTTCAATCTCGACTGGAACGGAACCACCGACGTATTCTCGAAACTGTTCGGTCAACAAGATCGTTTTCAACGATTTCTTCAACACGTTTCTCGTCGTCGCGATGGACGGTTGTATCGGCGTTTGCGTTCTATCTAAGATTGAAACGATGTTCCCGTCGTAAATAGCCGTTTCGTTCGGTTGCAAGAACACCACATCAATCGCCAGCGCCTCTTCGCAATCCACCACGGGTGCCAACCCTCTCAGCGCCAACTCTTTCGCCGCTAACGTCGACACCGGCACGTATTTCACATCAAACACTTTCTCTGTCTCCAAGACGTCGAGCAACTTCGAACATATGCTTCCGGTGCCGACGGCGATGGTCATCCCGGTTGAGATCTCCGAGGCGGCTTTTTTAGCCACCACGAGTATAGTTTCCTCGAAACTCGTGGAGGAAGAGGATGATGATGACGAGGAAGTGGCCTCGCCCTCCTCGTTATTATTGTTGTTGTTCGATGATGATGATGATGCCGAGAAGACAACAAATCCTCTTCCTCTTCTCTTCTGTGTGCTCTTTGTGTTTGCATTTCTACTCGCGAAGAACAAGCGTTTAATCTGTTTCAGGCAACTCGACGACCTAAACGAAGACGATGAAGACGAGGAGGAAAAAGAAGTGCTCGTCCTCGCGGAGAGAGTTCTTGGCGACGCGAAACAAACTCTCCCCGACATATTAGAGAGTAGTATTTCTATTTATTATTATTGTGGAGAAAGTTCACTTCAGAGAAAGAAAAGAGAAGAAAAAAACGAACAACAACGACAACACACGAACTTTTCAAACAGAAGAGTTCCTCCGACATGTCCTCTCCCTCTCCCTCGTCAAAATCGTCGTCGTCTTTATCATCGTTCCGGATTTGCACGTACAACGTCCTGGCGCAGTGTTACGTGAAATCCGAGTGGTTTTCATGGACGAAACCAAAATCGTTACTCAAATGGAAAACAAGACGCGAACACCTGCGGAGGAGACTGAGAGACGACGAACTCGGGAAAGTCGACGTGTTCTGCTTGCAAGAGGTGGATGAGTTTGAGAACGAGTGGAAAGAGTTCATCGAGAACGAGTTGAACATGGGCGTGTTTTACAAACGAAGAACGCAGAAATCGAACGACAAGAAAGATGGGAGTCTGGTGTGTTGGAACAAGGAGAAGTTTGAGTTGCTCGATACGTTAGGTGTGGAATTTAACGAGGTGACGAAAACACTAGATTTAGATATAAAAGAAGTTGAAGGGTTTGAAGAAGAGGAAAAGAGAGAGTACGAACGGGATTGCGTCGCAGCGTGCGTGATGTTGCTGCACAAAGCATCTAACGTACCCATCACGTGCGTTTCGACGCATTTGTATTGGGATCCAGCGAAGGCGCTCGTAAAATTAAAACAGGCGGAATATCTGCGCGAAGAAATCGAACGATGGTCGCAAACGAAAGGTAATATTTTAATCGGCGGCGATTTTAACAGTCTCGCGACTTCGGACGTGTATAAGAGTATGGTTGAGAACGATTACGTGAGCTTAATGCGAGATAATGAGACTGGTCGAGAACCGGAATATACGAACGTGACGCCGTCGTTTACAGAAACGATAGACTACATCTTCTCTTCAAAAAATTGGATTGAAAAAGTCACTCACAGAGGAAAAGTTAAGAACAGAGATTTGTTGTTCGACGGATGTCCTTGCGAAGGTGAACCAAGCGATCATTTACCGATTTATTGCGACATCGAGCTCAAGAAGGCCGCTGCAAATTAGTTATGTAGAGTTAGTTTAGCGCGTATCTAGTACTAGTACCTGTTTTAAATTAGTTAAATAATGTCGCCGTAGCCAAGAATGTCGTTCGTGAAATAATTCACGCTCTCTTCGCTGTATTTCGCCAAAGAAACCTCCGCGGTCGATATCGGCGTAGGTTCCAAGAACCGCCTCGCGTCGCGAACTTTCTTCAACTGCGAGGGATCTTCGTCAATGTTAAACAGCGATATAATAATTTTCAACACCGCCTCTTGTTGCGTCCACTCGTCGCACATCAAGAATTTCAAAACTACAGCTTTGATGTACCCAAACTCTTGCTTGTCTAATCCTCTATTGCTACTGGTAACGTTATTGTCGTCTCCGGCTTTAAGCGAGCTGAAACTTGAATTTCGCGAACCGATGACGCCACCAGCACCAGCACCAGTACCACTTAACTTTCGTAACTCGTCGCACTCGGCATCTTTTTCCGTCATAATTTTTCTCGCTTTCTTTCGCCACGCGTCAAACTCAAGTTTCAACGTTTCCAGTTCTTTCTTCAACTCCTTAATCGTATCCATCGCGGTCGCTTTCGATTCTTTCGCTCGTTTCAACGCGGTTTCCAACGACGATACCAACGACATTTCGTCCTCCTCTTCTCGCGAGGAAGACACTGAATGAGAAGAAGCTGCGGCGTTGTTGTGCTTTTGTTCCGAAACTATCGTTTTCATTTGATTCTCGAGCGCTGAATATTCTCTCTTAAACTCGCTCAATTCTTTCTTCGCCTCGTCCAACTCGTTCGCTTTCCCTTCAAACGATTGCAAGCACCTTTTTAACTCCTTCTCTTTCAATTCTAAGCTATTCAGCAGATCCTTTCGTTCAATTTCTAATCGCGCGTTCTCTTTCGTCTTGTCCGATCTTTGTTCCAATCTCTGTTCGAACTCCAACTCCATGTCCAAACGCATCGCTTCCATCTCCGATACCGCCTCGTTCTTTTGCATTTCAAAATCGTCTTTTTGCTCCTTCATGCTTTTTAGCTGTTGCTCAATCGCCGCGAGTTTCGTTTCGCTTTTCGTTTTCGATTCGTTCGCGACTGTTTTAGCGTCCTGTAAATCATCTCTAGTCGTTACTAACTCCTGTTCGAGTTCGCGAACTCGACGAGAATATTCTCGCGAAGTTTCTTTTGATTCCTTTAATTTTTCCTTCATCTCCTCGAGTTGTTTCGTGCCCGTTTCGTTCGCTTCGCTTTCGAGTTGTCTCCCCCAATCCATGGCATCGTTTGCTAAAGTCTCAAACTTTTTCGCCGTTTCTTCCGCCTCTTTCACTCTCGACTCGAGCGTTTTGATTTCCGATTGAAACTGTTTCTTCTCCTCTCGCGCTTCTTCGAGCGCTTTTTCGAGTTTCGTCTCCCCTTGGGAGAGATTTTCCGAGGCTGCTTTTTTCCACTGCGACACCGTATCTTCCATAACTTTTAGTTTCTTCTCGTGTTTTGATTGAAGCGTTTGGTCTTTTTTCGAGTCTTCTTCGTTCTTTTTCGACGCGGACACTTTAGCGTTTTCAGTCATTTTTGCCAGTTGGTCTTTCAGCGACGCGATGGCGTCCTCCTTCGATTTCAACTCCTCTTGTAATTTCTTCGCGGCGACGTCAGATGTGGCATCTTTTTCCTCCTCTCTTGGTGGTGGTGGTGGTGGGGGTGGTTCGACCGTCTTCTCTTTCATTTCCTTTTGCATTTCAAGTTTTTCTTCTTCCAGTTTCGCACTGAGCGAAGAGGCTTTGACCAACTCTTTCCTCAAATCCTCCACTTCTTGTTTCAACGCGTCTCTTTGCGTTTGGCACGTCTGGTAATTCGCTTCCACGTCTTCCAACACGCGTTTACATTTCTTTGTATTTTCTCGAGAAACTTCTAAATCTTCCTCGATTTCCTTCATCTCTGTTTCCAACTCGTTAACTTGCTCTTTGAGTCCAACGACGAGAACTCTGTTCGTCGCCGTCTCGATTTCCGCGCATTTCTTGCTCGCCGCGTCAAAGTTTTCCTTCCCTTCCTCCTCTCCGTTTTCGCTCGTCGTTAACTGTTTCAATTTTTCTCTCAGAAGTTCATTCTCCGCTAAAACCTTCGCGATTTGCGCTTTGTGCAACACTTCCAGTTCGTTCACATCTCGGGTATCGAGCGCTCTCAGCCGTTTCGCGCTTTCGATCGGTAATCGAACGTAATCGCCTTTGTTTTTCTTTTTTTCTGCTCCTGCTTGTTGATTCTTCTGTTCCTCCTCTCGTTCTTGTTCTCCAAAATGTTCTTTTCGCGACGAAGAGGTGGTTGTTGTTTGCGCCAGGCGCATTTGCTCCTTAAGAATCTCCGCCTTTTCTTTGGCGATGTTCGATACTTGAGAAAACGTCTCTCCAAAGTTGGAAAAGAACGCGGCGGTGTTCATTAAACCTGGATTGTTCGGTTGTTGTTCTCGTTCCTGTTGTCTTTCCAAAAGGTTGTTGGCAACATCTTCCTCTTCTTCTTCTTCTCTCGACTTTAAAGACATTTGCTTTTATTCGTACTAAAGAAAGAATAAAGAAAAACCAAATCTAAATCTCTCTCTCTCTCTGAACTGCAAAATCGTTCGTGTAAAATACGCCGTATTTAGTACACACGCATATGCGAGGCAGGTGAATGTGTTTCAGATGTATATAATTTGTGTTCGTTGTCGGAGACTTTTTTGAAAACTTTTTTCTTCCTCAAAAATTTCTTTTTTTTTCACTTGACAAAAAAAAAACAAAAGGAGAAACAAATTAAACGAATTAAGAAGAGGAAAGAAGAAGAAGAAGATTTTTCGATGACGATGCTCTGTGCGACGAGAATATCGACTCATAGGAGTTCTTCGAATCGCACGAGCCTGAGTGGTGGTGTCGCGACGACATCGTCGTCTTCTTCTTCTTCTTCTTCTTCTTCCTCCTTTTTTAGTAGCAGTCAAAATCGTCGTGCTCTATATATTCGCAAAAATAATAAACGTCTGAATTTGAAACCGAAAAGAACGAAGACGGCTTTGTTCTTCAATAAGTTGCCGTGGTTAGAAGATTTCGAAGACGACGAAGACGTCAAAAGAGGAACACAAAAAGAAGGAAACAGAACACAGTCGGACTGGCTGGACGCTTCGCAAGAACTCGATCTCTTCAACACGAAGAGCAGCAGGAGTACCATGTCGACGATGGAGGAAGACAAAGAGAGAAGACAAAGAAGGCAAAGAAGACAAGTGAAAGAAGCAAAAATGAAAACAAATTCGTCCTTCTTCACCACCGCTGAGGAACAAGAACGGATTGATTTTTTATCCATCACGTCGGAGGAGTTCAGAAAGGCGCGAGCGTTCGTGGAACCAGAAGTGAAGAGCGGGTTCGCGAAGAATATCTTTGAAAGCGCGACGGAGATGAAAGAGATGATGGAAGAGGATGATGGAGGAGAAGACGAAGAAGCGCGAAACGTCAGAGCCGCGAACGAGGACGACGAACGAAGGAGAAGACGAAGAAGACGAGAGGAGGAAGAGCAACTCTCATCATCGAGTAAGAGCATTCCGTTCGTGATAAAGCAAGTCGTGAGAGCGTTTTCGTACGTTACGAATGCGATAGTGAACGCGTTAGAGTCCGTGGTACCGTATCAAGTACCTTTGACGGCAATTCGATGGAGCGTTTACGGCGTGTGGGCGCTGTTGGCGGTGTCCTCGGCGCAGAGATTTTTAGTTTTGTTAGCGTGTACTGGAGGAATGCTTTTACTTTTCGGTGCCTTGAATGCAGGTCTGAATGGTGTCGTGGGAGATGATTTCAATGAAGACAGATATGGAAGTAGCGATAGAAGCTCTAGAAGAAGAAGAAGAAGAAGAAAATCGTCGTCGGCAAACACGAAAGGAAGAGACTTTGACGCGAATAGAAAAGCGTACACGAGAGGCTCGCAATATCGCACGCGATCCAACCCGAGATGGGGAAAAGGAGAGAACAGAAAAGCGCCGTCCACTATGAACGACGAGTTGATGGATTTAGAAATTCCTTTCACAGATTTCGTGAGCGAAAACTTGAATCGAGCGGCGCAGTTTGGCGGCGACGCTTTGCGAGATTTGGGATTATCGTTTGATGAAGACGAAGAAAATTATTCTCGAGCGCGAAAGCCGACGAGAAAAGCAACAATAAAAACAAACAGTAGTCTCAAAATAGAGAACGATAACGATGGTGACGAAGGGTTCATCGACGTGACGCTCGAGAAACAGACGCAAGATTCGTCGAGCTTTACCGTCGGATACCGGGAATGGCTCGAGGAAAGCGGTACGAAGAACGTGAGCAGTAGTACCAAAGATATCCGCGCTTCTTCTACTCCAATAATAAGTAACACCGAAAAAGATGATGAAACTCTATCTGGCGATGGCATCAAAAACGACGAGTTTGTATTCAAACGCGAAGAAGAAAAAGAGGAAGAAAAGAAGGACGAAATGAAGGCGACAAGTGCGGCCTACGAAGCCGACACTATAAGTTACGACGACGAGGAAGACTACGACGACGATGAAATATTCTTCGACTATGCCGAGTACGACGAGGAAGAAAGAAATTACGACGAGAACAGTAGATTCAATACTGCGTTCATAGAAGAAGAAGACGATTTCATCGAACCCGTCGTCCGGCGTCTTCGTCAAAGTGCCGGTCAATCGTTCAATTGGTTCAACGAGTTTCTCACCGGTCGATTTTACGGAGCGTTTCAGGAAGACCGCGTGGAGGCGTTTTTGCCGCCTCTCGAAGAAGAAAAGGATGAAAAGGATGGCGAGTTTGTTGAACCACCAGAAGAGAACGACGACGACGTCTACAAAGAAGGAGGTCAAAAGGTTGGTCGTGCTACGCGATAAAAAAGTATAGTTTGTATTTCCGTGTCGTTGTGTGTCTTGTATGTATTTCTTACGGTTGGATGATGCTGTGTTTTGGATTTTTTGTTTCTTCTTTTTGTGTCTCCTTTTTCTCTTTGTCCTTCTTCTCTTCTGTCGTCGCCAAAAATTCCTTTCTTTTTGTTGTGAATAATGAAAAAGAGATCTCCTCGTCCCTTTTCAAACGAAGAGATCTCGTCTCTTTTTGGTTTTTTGTGGGGGCAACGTGTCCTTCATCCCTTACAAATTAGATATTATCTCTCACGAACATCATCATCATGTTTGCACTCACTACCCAATTTGCTGGCGTCCAAGTCGTCTCCAAGACGAATGCGCCGAAGAAATCGGTCAACAAAGTCGTTTCGGTGAGTTTTAAGGTTTTCTCGCGTGTAGTTTATCCTCCTCTTTCGCGAGAAAGATGACGACGCTCTCTGATGAATTTTCTTTTTTTCTTCCATTCTCCCGATGGATCATCTCTCCGTTGGATGATGAATGTGCGCGATGAGATGATTTCTCGATGTCATCTCCTTTACTAATACAAACTACCACTCATTTTCACATCATCAAACAGAACGGTTACACGATTGACACCGACAAGCGCAGACAAGCGTTAGAAGCGAAGAAGAAGGCGAACGCGGCGGCTGGCGAAGCGGCGAAAGCCAAGGCGAAGGCGTTGGCGGAAAAGAACAAAGCAGCGCAAGCCAAGGCTTTGGCCCAAAAGAAGATGCTCGCGGAACAAGCCAAGGCAAAAGCGGCGGCGGCCAAGCAAGCCTCCATGAAGTTGAACAAAACCGTCGGCGGTTCCTCCAAGTTCAAGAACTCCTTCACCCCGGCGCCGTCCGTCAAGGACCCGTTCGCCGAAAAGAAGTGGGGCGGCTTCTCCTTCAACCCGTTCGGCAAGAAGGACTAAGACGTATTTTTGTGTGTGATATAACGCGCTCGCACCTCTTGAGATTTTTTAATTACCATCATCATCTTATACATTTTTCTATTACATCCATCTATATACTATCGACTTAACACCTGTGCGAGTTCTAACGCGACAGAACAGCCTTGTTCGAGGTGCACGGCGTGACCGGCGTTTTCGATTTCAATCGCCTCGATGTCGTTGCCACTTAATCGCACGGCTTTTTCAGCTATAGACGCAAACTTTTCGTCCAATTCGCCGTATATAAAAGTCACTCGAACATTCCTCTCATTCGTTTCCAGTTCATCCCACACGTGCTTTTGTTTTCCAACGCTCGCGTGTTCCAGAACGTTTGCGATTTCATCCTTTCTGTCTTCTCCAACGGACGTCGCGCGTTTCCATGCAACTTCTTCAATCGACATTCCATCCCTCGAGACGAGAGGTTTCCACATCGGCTGCTCGTACCATGTCGTACAAAATGAAAGCATTGACGGAGAGGTTCTCAGATTTTTAGCGAGCGCGGCGTCGCGCTCGCATCTAGTCTCTTTACTCACGTCGTCTCCAAGCATTCCGCACGTGCCGCTGAGCGAAATAACGGAAGAAATGCTGTTCTTCCATTCTTTCGACGACGAGAGAGAAAGCGAAAGCGCAACGCGAGCGCCTAGACTGTATCCAACTAGTGTAACATCTTCAATCTCCATCTTTTCAAGCAATGAGCGTAACGTATCCGATATCCCTTCGATGGAATACGTGGAACTTGTAGCGTCGGAATTTATAATCTCGGTTTTCGTTTCACCGTGTCCGGGAAGGTCGATAGCAACGCATCTGTGTCCGAGCGTCGCCAAAGACTTTGCAATTGGCGACCAGTCACTCTTATCGCCCATAAACCCGTGGAGAAAAAGGACAGTTTTCGAGGATGATGCGGTATCGGAAGGAAAGTATCCCTCCAAGCTAATGTCGTGTGTTACTCCTTCTTTTTCAACCATCACGTTGTATTGCTTTACTTCCACAGCAGCAGTAGCAGTAGTAGAAGGTGAAAAGTGAGATTGCGCCCATTTCGTTGCAACTTCCTTCTCGAAGGAATTGGGTTCGATACATACAGACGATGTTTCATTGATCGATTTTGATGGATTCAAGGTCTCGTCGACGAACCATCGTCCCGTGTCCAAGCCGTGAGAAATTACGCCCCCAGTAGAAGATTCCCCCAGTGTTTCTGCGATTTTTGCATTCATCGTCATCGCAACGGGAGATTCAAAAGCCGATGATATCACCGGGATTGCGCTCGTAAGCTCTAAGACGATGTCGCATATGTCCTTCGTAATCTCAACACCACCAATTATGGATGGTTTCAAAACAATCGCAGCACATCCCAACCGATTTCGGAGGATGCGTTTGTAAAAACTACTCGCGATATCCCCTGAAAAAGAAGCTTTATTGCGAGTCTTGATGAACGCATCAACGGTTTCATCCAAAGCATAAAAGACATTTGTATTAAAGAAGAACTCTTCCAGATCTTTTTCTGATTTTGTAGGCTCTTCAATAAATTGCAAGTTGACGTCGCGTAAGCGCTCGAGCTCTTTTCCAAACAAAATTGCGTCTTCCAAAGACCATGCTCTGTTTGCATCCGCTCGTATTTCAACATCAGCACCAAGAATGTCTCGGAAGGCTTTCAATCTCGACGCGTCGCGCAGCACGTTCTCATCCCGACCAACCTTTACTTTCACGCATTTGTATGGACTTTCTTCAAACAGCCTTTTCAAATCTTTCGCGTTTTCCTCGTCAGATTTTCCTATATCGGGGTCGAACAAACAGTTTACGGAGACGTAATTGTTGGAAGTTTCGTGAACACTTTGCAGTGGATTTTGTGCAGACGTCGCGTTTGCTAGCGCGTTTAATACTGCTGTCTCTATGCAGAAGCGTACGCTCGGAAATAAGGATGCAAACGTATTCTCAGAGATACTGCTTTCAGCGAACCACTTTGCAAACTGGCCTCTCAGTGAAGTTACGGAAGCCGGGACGTTTTTGCCGAGAAGTTTTGACTCACAAAACACTTGCAGTTGTGCACCGGCTAACGCACACTCCGCCTCGTCATGCAAACCAGGAAGTGGAGAACACTCGCCGTACCCTACAGTCCCATCCCCAAGTTTTACCTCAAGTAAAAAGCCATGGCGGGATTTTTGCTCAGATTTGGTTGTATCCTTTGCTCGAAGAGGTTCATCGAAAGTGCTCACCGAGACGCTTTCAACAAATATTGAAGAGTCATTATTGATATCATTTTCCACTTTCAGAAAGTGCTCGACCGCAAGTACCGCTTGGCGTTGCGCTGATCTGTGCTCTTCTAAGTTCTGCGGTCTGGACGTCGTCACTTCAATCACGCGATGGCGTCCTTCACCGTAGCTCGTTGCAAGTTCATTCGAAAACGAGTGCATCGATCTAGGATGAGCAAATGCTACTCTGTTAGCTTCGCATAGCAAACGTCGACTGGTATCAGGGGGTGTGGCGAACAGCTTCTCGAAGGTTTCGCGTTCTACTTCATCGGATACTGGGAGAAAGCCGAAAATCCCTCCACCGCCGTTGTTCACAACAACAACAGTTACCGGAGGCTGACCGGGACGCTCGCGCAAGAAGAGTAAGCCGTTTGAATCGTGCTGGAAAGATACATCACCTATGAATAGTGTAACGGGTCGGTTCAAACCACAAGCGTAACCGGCAGCAGTTGATATGATACCGTCGATTCCAGAAGCGCCACGATTCGCAACGACCGGATTACCAAGTATCGAACTACTCTCATCCATAATATCTTCATCGAATTGTGAATACATTTTGATTCCAGTCAAAGCGTCAGCATCGCGAATTGGCATGGAGTTACCGAGAAACAATGCGGAAGACTTTGGCAACGCATTGCAAATTTCAGCCGCCACGGACATTTCTGTAATCCCATTTTGTTCATCCATCTTCAAAATGCGTCGCGAGAGTACATCTGACACGATTTCGCCACACGCAACGAATGTCTTTGCATAGTACTTTTGCTCGTCTGAGGGCGACGATAGTTCCGCTTTAAGTATTGCGCTCGCAAACACGTCCCTAGAACACTGGATGCGATGTGACACAACGTGACTGGGATCAAAATTCCGAGGAGAAGGATCTACGACTATGTAGGAGACGTTATCAGCAGCAGCTGCGTCGTCGACAAATTTACATAATCGCTTACTCACGATACGGGACCCAAGCTGAACAATGCAGTCGGGTGAAAATCTTTCGACAGCTTCTGCGGAACACAAGAGGTAATCGTAACATTTGACGACATTCAAGTCAGTGGGACTACCGTTGACGCCAACGCGCAAGCCAGAAGTAACATCAGCCAGAACGGCCCACCCGAGTACTTTAGCAGCCATGGCTGACATTAAAGCGTCTTTTGGGTTTGCAGAACCACCGATAATCAAAACACCGCGCTTGGATTCTTTCATTTGGTTCGCGGCGCTTTCAAAAACGGAGAAATCTTGAATCTCCAGAGAATCGTCCGAAATAGTATCCCCGCGCACTTTCTTTACCTCTTCTTTGATACTTTCCATCGTCGCTAACGACATTTTTTCACTCGCACCATCACTATTGTTGACATTGTTTTCAATCTTTTGCCTCGGTCCGAGAGGTTCGCGAAAAGGTAAGTTCACGTGCACCGGTCCAGGGTGAGCGACGTCAGTGGATTTACCGTACGCAACCCGAGCGATATTTCGAAACGTTTGAACTTGTTCATCATTCGTCTGCAAGTCTCCAGGAACAGGGGCATCGACAAAGTAACGTCGAAAGTTCTGAAATATGTCTATTTGATCGATTGTTTGGTTCGCCCCAGTATCTCTCAGCTCTTGCGGACGATCCGCTGTGAGATAAATTGCAGGAGTTTGCGATTCGTGCGCTTCGACAAAGCTAGGTAGTAAATTCGCTACTGCTGTACCAGAACTAACGATAATCGCGCACGGCTTACCGGCTCCTTTACCAAAACCTAAAGCATAAAACCCAAGGGAACGCTCGTCGATGCACACGACCACTTTCGCCGATGGGTGGTTTTCTGCTGCGAGAGCGAGAGGCGTGGAGCGAGAACCAGGAGCGATACAAAATAGCTGAACACCATTCAATACCAGCTCATCCACGAGCGCGTACGCCGCGCGAGCGTTTGGATTATTCGGAAAGTACGCTAAAGCTTTGATGTTCCTGATATTGTTCTGCAGTAACAGCGCTTCCATCGGTTTGGTTTTCAAATTCAATTCTTGCCACTCTGATTTTGCGTTTGCCGCCTTCACCACGCCCACTCCGGCAAAGAGATCTGCAACTTTATTATCACCGTTATCACCGTTAGAAAGTAAGGCTGACCTGATGGCGACACAGAATTCGGCGCCTTCAGAATCAATCCAACCGAGTGGTCCAGCATATAAACCTCGGTCAAACGTCTCCGACTTTCGGACAGTTTGCATAGCAAGATCTCGCGGATATCCGCACACGGCAGGAGTAGGATGCAACGCGCTGATGACATCAGATTCGTCAACTTGCTCGTCGATCTTTGCACGAAAGCGCGCGTACAAATGCTGCACAGATACGTGGCGCAGAATTCCTTTTTCGAGCTCTTTGAATACTCCCGAATCGCCGTCACGCGCAATTTTTGCGAGCGATTTTCGAACATCTTCTCTCACGATGGCAAACTCTTCGTGCTCCTTCTCCGATAGAAGCATATCGTAGGCTAACGCAGCATCTTCACCAGGATCACTTCCTCTTGGTCGTGTACCAGCAACGGCTTCAGATTCGACCGATCGCGACGTAATATTTGACTTGAACAGTCGCTCTGGTGAAGATCCGATAAATGAAGTCCCACTCGGGTGCGTCAAAATGAATTGGTACGCGTCTGGATCCCGCCTCTGTAACGACTCAATCAATTCGCACTCAGATACGAACTCAGAAACATCCAAAGTAGTTTTCCTGGCCAAGACCACTTTGCGCAAACTCCTCTTCCCTGATGCATTTTCAGTTCGCTCGATAGCGTCGTCGTCGTCGTCGTCGTCGTCATCACTCTCCCGGGGAGAATCGTCATCTGGCAGCTCTTGCAAAGTAACGCCCGTATTTTCTTCGTTTTCAATTTCGCTATCATCCCTGTTCTTACTGACGAGGTTTTCGAAAACATCCAATATGGACTCGTCCGCGTTAATTCCGCTCCTTCTTCCCATGTTTTTCAAGGCACTTCGCAATCGTTCGGCGCTTCCCATCGGAGCTTCTGCAAACGCATCTTCGTCGAATGAAGTCCCTAATAAGAGTTTTATATCATCTTCTTCATTTTCTCCTAAAGCGTTCATCTTTTCGATCGTTCCACTCACAACGTTCTGCCATGTTTCCTCATCCGGTGAAACTCTTTTACTCGAATTATTCGTCGATGGTGTTCTTGTTGTTGTTGTTGTTGCTGCTGTTTTTACTTCTTTTGCACTTGCTTTTAACGATGCCTCGATGGACTCTAAGCATTTCAAGCACTTCTTCACGGCTTCGTCCAACGTTTTTGCGCAACTTCCATCGTTTACAATCCCGTTGTCATCCCAGGAGATGTTTACGCCAACTTCCCCGCACGATATACTTTCAGACACATCCACGATTGGAATGAATACATACCTAGAACCAAAACACTCCCACTTATTACTGTCTACTTCTGCTGCTACTGAATGCGAAATAAAACTAGGATCGAATCGCCCGGCGCCAAACGCTTTCACGTTCTTCGATACTTTCAAAAATTCCCTCACGGCTCGTAAGCGCCTCTTGGTCAACAACGAATCGTCATCATCGATACCATTCGACGAAGGAATCGTTGAAGTCCACAAGCAACTCGCACCGATTGCCGCCATCGCACCTCTCGTGTCTTTTGCAAACTCCTCGTTCACTTCTTTGCCTTCTTCGCTTCCTCCTCCGCCGCCCCTTTTCATTTCCTCTTCCTCCTCGCGCTTCTCTTGTCGCACCGGTTTCGGCGGCGGAGACCTCGGCGAAAAGTAAAACCTGGGCGTCGTATTCGTCCATCGCTCGAGTCTGTTTTCATCTCTTTCTTTTTCGTTCGGTGTTGTTGTCTTCGTCCCTTTGTTCATCGAGGACAAAAACTGCAGAGCGTTTGCGTCTCTGGGCACAAAACACCTAAACCGAAGCATTCCAGATTTGGAAGAACCCGCCGCGCTACCGCTGCTCGTCCTACCGCATTCGCTCTCTATCGTCTCGCGTAATCGTGCAATCGCTTTCTCAATCGTGTTTTCACTCGATACTTCTTGTAACCGAACAAACTCTAACCGTTTTTGTTGTTGTTGCCTTTGAGGAGGAGTATCTTCTCCTCCTCCTCCCATCAACTCATCGTCGAATGAAGACGTCGTCGTCGCGTTGTCCGAAGATATCGCGTTGTTCCGTGCGAATCCTCCTCTGGACGACGATGTAAACGACGACGGCACAAACGACGAGTTTGCTCTCTTTTGACGCTGTTTTAATGATGATGAGAAGAGGTGTTGTCGTCGCGAAAATCGAGAGGAAGTTTTCTTTTCTTTTCCTCCGTCATCGATGCTTCGCGGTACCGCGAAGCAGGAGCGACAGACCAGCAAACCCGTCGTCGTCGTCATCTCCTTCGAAAAAACGATGACGAGATGCTCTCTTCCTTTCTCCAAAACGAAATAATACGAGAAGAGAGAGAGAGGGAGAGAAGGAAAGGTTCTCTCTTGTCGCTCGTGAAGAGATGAATTTTTGAGGAAGCAGATAAGGAGAAAGGTGAAAGAATCAGAGAAAGAGACACACGAGAAACTACCATAAGACGAGAGAAAGGCAAAGAAAAGCGAGAGAGATAAATCGCGCGCATTTAAAGTATCAAACATCATAATCACAAAAATATGTTCTATCATCTACCACTTACCCTTTCCGCGACCGCCTTTGCTAAACTTGCCGCCTCTTCCGCCGCCCCTGCCTCTTCCTCCTCCTCGTCCACCGGACCAGCGACCGCCGCCGCCGCCGCCGCCTTTCGTTCGGACTAAAGCTTGCAATTCCGGCGGTATCGCTTGGTCTGCGCCTTCCATAATCTGCACCAACTCTCTCGCTTGTTGCGAATCTTCTCTGGTGAACAGAGTGTGCGCGATGCCGGTTTTACCGGCGCGTCCGGTACGTCCGATTCTGTGGACGTAATCTTCAACCGCGCCGGGAAAATCGTAAATCAAAACCATAGCCACGCCAGGGATATCTAAACCTCTCGCCGCGACATCCGTGGCAACCAACACGTTTCCTCTTCCTTTACGAAAGTTGTCTAAAGATTTTTCGCGCTCGTGTTGGTCTTTATCGCCGTGAATGGCGCCGCAACTGTGGATGCCGCTTTGTCGCAACTTTCGATCGAGGAAATCGCACCGCCTTTTCGTTCCGCAAAACACAATGCACGTATCTTTCTCTTCCAACTCACCCATAGCTTGCATGCAGTTATCGAATTTCTCGTCTTCTGTGCACACTTGGACGATTTGCGTGATCATTTTATTCGCGGTGAGTTTCCCGGTGCCGCCTTCGCCGATGGACACTTGGATCGGTTTCGTCGTAAAGTTCGCGGCTATTTTCTGCACCGCTTTCGGCCAAGTCGCGGAGTAAAAGAGCGTCTGCCTCGCGTGCGGACACAGTTTGATGATTTTCTTAATTTGGGGTTCAAAACCCATATCCAACATGCGATCGGCTTCGTCTAAAACGACGTACGTCGCCGCGCTGGCGGAAACCGGCGCGGAAAATCCCGGCGGCGGGTCCAAGAAATCGTTGATTCTCCCCGGCGTCGCGACAACAATGTCCGCGCCACCTCTCAGCGCTCTCAACTGGTCGCCTTTAGCCGCTCCGCCGTAAAGAACGACGCATTTTGCTTTCACCGCCGGGCAAAACTTGGCGCACTCGTCGTTGATTTGAATCGCCAACTCTCTCGTAGGCGCCAAGACGATACTCGTCGGTTTCACCGCTCCTGGTTTCCACCGACCGTTGACGAGTTCCATCTCCGGTGCTTTCTGAGGTCCGCCGTTCTTTTTTATCCTCGTCAGTGCCGGTAACAAAAACGAGCACGTCTTCCCGCTCCCCGTTTTCGCAATCGCGACGATATCTCTCCCGGTTAACGCTATCGTCCAACTAAACGCCTGAATAGGCGTCGGTTTCTCGTACCCTTGCTTCTTCAACGCGGCTACAATTTCCATGGGGAATATTTCGTGACACTTCTCGAAGGATAAAATCGGGTTCGGCGCGTCTTTCGTGCTCACCGTGACGTGATGTTCCTTCACGTACGCTTTCACCTCTTCCTCGTCTGAAACTGACATTTTATTCGTCTTCTTCTTCTTGGATGAGAATATATCGTCGTCCTCTGAATCGACGACGGCGATATTCGCATCATTTCCGTCGTCGTCGTTCCCTTTCGACTTCTTTAACTTCTTTGCCTTCTTTTCCTTCTTTGACTTCTTTGACTTCCTCTTCTCATCATCATCATCATCATCATCATCATCATCTTCAGCCGCCGCCGCCAACTCTAATTTCCGTTTCTTATTCGCTTTCTTCTCCGCTTTCCTAATCTGTTTTGCCGCTCGTTTTTCTTCTTCCTCCGAAAAGGAAGATTTCAAAGCTTTTGTCAAAGCAGCGGCTTCGCCTTTGCCCATTATATAATGTTGTTGTCTTCTTCTTTGTCTTTGTCTTCTTCGGAACAAAGTTGTGTGGTGTGTGTGTGATAAAAAGTTTTTTGCAGGGAGAGATGAAATAAAATTTTTTTTATTTTTATCATGAAGAAAAAGGTGATGGTTTGTATTTACCATGCTGCTAAAATTTTCTCTCTTTTATCTATCATCTCCTAAAACTACGCGGCACACCCGATTCGCCGTGTTCTCTATCTCTATGACTAGTATTATTTTGAGTATTGTTATTGTTTCTCGTCGTCGTCGTCGTATAATTATTCGGCGAAGAATGAGGCCCCGACGAGGTGTTGTTGTTGTTTTCTTCCTTCCTTCCGGGAAACGTCATCTTTGGCAAGACGTATTTGTTGTTTTTATCGTCGAACCACGCGCTTCGAGGACCGAGCTTTTGTTCTCTCTTCCTGTCGAGCTCGTCCGTTTCCTCTCGAGATGGGATAGCTAAGGTGAATAAATCCGAGGCGGCGAGGACGCGCGCGTCGCCTTTCGCTTTCGCGGCTTCCTCGACCAAGACGCCGACGTGCATTCGTTCCTGGAAGAGCTCGTCTTCGGACGGTTCGTGGTCCGGTGGAGCCTCGTTATCTTCTTGGTCTTCTTCATCTTCTTCATGGTCGTCGTCGTCGTCATATTCGTATTTGCTGTTGCTCGGAGCTGAAGAAGAACTAGAGGCGGAAGTCCCGGAGTAGCGCGCGGAAAAGTGCGTCAAAACCAAAGTTCGAGCGTTGACCCTTTTGGCAAACGATCCCGCCATAGCCGACGTCGAGTGACCTTTGAATAAAGCTTCTTTCGCTCGCTCCGCGTTGAACGTGGACTCGTGGACGAGAACATCCGCGCCGTACGCCCATTTCGCGATGCCTTCTGAGCCGCACGTGTCGCCGAGCATGACGATTTTTCTTCCCGGTCTCGGCAATTCCATCGCCTCTTCCGGAGTGATGATCCTCCCAGGTTCTTTAGGAGACTCGACCGATTTTCCAGCTTTGAAATTTTTATACAAAGGGCTCGGGGGTAAACCTTGTTCAGTCAACCACTCGACTTTCATGTGCCCGTCGCGATCTTTCTCTTCGATGACGTACCCGAAACACGGGACCGGGTGTCGCAACGGCGCCGCGCGAATGCACACGTTCTCGTCCGCTAAAACAACCCAGGATGGCCACGCGTGTCGATTTTCTTCTTCCCACTCTCTCGCTTTATACCTCGGAAAACCGACGTGGTTCATGCCTTCTTGCGGCCAACAATCCCCAAAGACTAAATTACCTCGTTTCTTCCACGCGCAATCTTCGTTCACCGCGACGTGCGCCGGGACCTTACCGTTGCACTTCTCAAACTTTTCTCTCGACGGCGTGGTCAATTCCGTGACGATAATATCCGTCCCGAGTTGCGTTCTCGAGTACGTCATCGCGGCGTGTACGAACGCTTTTAAACCTGGTGGACCGGTAATCACGAGCGGTTCCTGATCCTTGAACGCGTCTCGAGGGCCTCGTCCGTTGTTCCCGTTTCTCTTCTTCTTTTCGTCTTTTTGCTTGTACGTTTCCGACCGACACGCGGAAATCGCGCACAATAAACCGGGTAAACCGAAAATGTGATCTCCGTGCATGTGCGTGATGAATATTCTAGAAATTTTACTCAACTTTACCCCGCATCGCATCATCTGGTGCTGCGTCGCCTCGCCGCAATCGAACAACCACACCTCGTCTTTCGTTCTCACCGCGGTCGCGCTCACGTTTCTCGAAAACGTCGGCGCACCCGAGGAAGTTCCTAACCACGTGATTTCTAATCCAGTGAACCCTTTCCCGTCCTCGCGATCTTTCGCGATGTCCAGTTCTAACCGTAAGTCCTCCGTCGCGAACGAGGCCGGAGACGCTTTCCCGTTCATGACGTTCCTTTTAATGACAACACCATTATTATTCGCACTATTCGCTGTTGCTTTTTCCGCCGGTTGTTGTTGTTGTTGTTGTTGTTGTTGCTGATGCTGTTGTTTAGGAGGAGAAGGAACTGAATCAACGGCTTCTTTTCCTTCTTCTGATAAATCTAATTCTTCTTCTTCTTCTCTCAATAATCGTGCAATCAACTCTTGCTTTTTCCCGCTCACTTTTAACTTTCTTTTGGCTAACCGTTCTCTCAGTTCGGACACTTTCAACTTTTCTAACTTCTCCTCTATGCGATGAGTGCGAGTAGTGTTACCATCTTCTTCTGACGACGACGTTATCTTCGTCGTCGTCGTCGAAGAAGAAGAAGACAAAGAAGAATGCGGTTGAGGATGGTGTTGGCGGCTCAACGTTCGTCTCGTTTTACTCGATGGGTAAAAATTCCTTCCGCGCGACGACGTAAACGACGACGACGCGCTCGTACTCGCACGACTACTCGGGGTAGTGCTACTCCTTTGGACGACGACGGAGAATACTACGCTTCGCATGATGATGATGATGATGGTGTGTAATAATAATAAAAGAAAAGCAAAGTTTTGTGAAGGTTTCCTATGAACGAAATTCTCTATTTTTTACTATTGAACAACTACGACTTCCGCGCGACACCATCGACTGACATCATCTGTTATCACTCCTAAAAACGACACACACATTTCATCATCACCCAAATATGATTTCGCCGCATGCATTATTTTGCATCACACGTAGTATTGAGCGTACATTTGTGCAACGCTTAAAACCTTGCAACTTCACTTTACGTAAGTTTTGTTTGCGCGCGTCGCACGCGCAAAGAGGTATCTCTCTTCTAAACGTCGTCGCGCGCGCGCTTTAATCACACATCATTATACTACACTATATATATACTCGTATTATTATAATTTAGGCCCGGTGATGCCTAAAAACTTCGTGTGCGTTCCGTACGCCACGACGGCTCCATTTTCGTCTCTTAACTCGCACTGGCTAAACCCCATAGTTTTCCCTAATCGTTTCGATATCGCTTCGACGGTGACGGTTGAATGCATTCGAGCACTTTTGACGCACGAGACGTGCAAATCCGTGGTCACGCCGCCACCTTTTTCGCTATTTTCATCGTCCACCAGTAACGCGCACGTGGTTAACACGTCCACTATTGTCGCTATGCACCCTCCGTGTAACGTTCCGAATCGATTGCATAAGGATTCGTGGACGTATAAGTCACATCTGATGCCGTTTTCTTCTATTTGAGCTCTCATTTTGTTCTCCCCCTCGTTCGATGATGATGATGATGATGATGATTTTCCTCGCGTGATTTGCGTCAAGTTCGAGCAGTGTAAAAGAGGTATCTTATCGAACGTGGTGTTTTGCGGGTGCGTGACGATGTCGAAAAACTTCATCGCTCGAACGAAACCCCGAGACGACGACGACGACATAGAGTCGTCTTCTGTGCGTGCGTGTGTTTCTTTGTTTTAAGTTGTTCTATGTCGTGTGGAAAGTGTGGAAAGAGCTCTTGACCATTTTCTGTTGTTTTGTCCACATGTACCACAAATTTACACGCACAAAAGAGACTCATTGTAGAAGAGATTGAGACACTTGCGTCGTCGTCAATTACTATTAACGCATAGTATATAGTAAGAGAGAGAGTGTGTACGTAAGTGTTTCGTTGCGTTTTGTTGTGCGATTTGCGCGGACGAAAGAAGACTCGATTAAAGACAAAACAGAGAGAGAGAGAACGAGAGAGACATAATTGTGTGCTGGGGGTGATCGTTAGAAATCAATCAATCATCATCATCCTCACCGAGTGTTAGGGACAGAGAGAGAGAGAGAAAGAAGAAGAAGAAGAAGATATATATACATATATCCGTAGCGTAACTTAGATATACAACGTTGAAAAACACGTCCTACTCATCAGATTGAGTAAAAGTTTCAAAAGAGCTTTTTCTTGTTTCCGTCGCGTCGGTCGTTTTTTATATATTTATTCTTTCGTTTCGTGGTAAACGCCGCCTCCTCCTCAAATCCTCAAAAATATTCGAGAGAGAACAACAGAAAGATTTTAGTAGTAAAAGAATAATAAGAAAGCAAATATGGCACCGTTATCAGAAACCGCGAAGAACTACAAAGACGCTCTGTCCGAACTGAAAATGAACAGCAAACCAATCATAACGAGTTTGACGATGTTAGCGACGGAAATAGCGAAAACGGACGACGACGAAGCGAAGACGGAAGCGAGGAATATCGCCAACGTGATTGAAACCAGAGTCGTGGAGAAAGCGAGAGATAGTCGAGTGGCGTTGGCGACTTTGTACGTGTTAGATTCGATCGCGAAGAATTGCCGAGACCCGTACGCGTCGGTGTTTGCGCCGCACGTGGCTGGGGTGTTTTTGACCTTGTTCGCGCAGACGGACGAAAAGACGAAACAATCGATGAAAAAATTATTGGGAACGTGGGAAACGCAAAACGTGTTTCCGAGAGAAGTTTTAGCGAGAATTCAAACGGACGTAGATTTGAGTGGGAACGCGCGAGTACCGCCGCCACCACCACCGATCGTGCACCAACACCAACAGAGAGTCGTACCGCCACCGCCGCCGATACTTATGATGGGACAACCGGCGGCGGCGCCACTGCAGCAGCAGCAGCAGCAATTTTTAGGACAACCGGCGCCGCTCGTAGCTGGTGGCATGCCGGTCGTTTTACCGGACTTGAGTGGGTTGTTGAACACGCTCAAAGCGCAACAAGCGCAATCTGTCGGAGGAGGATCTCATCAATCGTTGCAAGGTATCGTCGCCGCTGCGCCGCAGCACCACCACCACCGACCGGTGACGCCAGATTTCGCGAACGAAGACTTTGATTTCCTAGATGCCGAAGAAAGCTTGAAGAAGTTTAAGAGAGATCCAAAATCGATGAATAAGCGGCGCGAGTATTTAGTCAACGCGTTGTACGATGATTTACCGTTTAAATGCGCACAAACCGGACGTCGCTTCGCGTCGAAAGAGTCGTTGGATCAACACATGGATTGGTTACACGCGAAGAGAAGAAGGAAGAAATCCGGTCGCGCCTGTCGAGGATGGCACGTCTCGGCGAAGGAGTGGATTAAAGGAACGATTAAGATGGGTGAGGTGGACCCTGAATTCGACGCGTTCGCCGCTGGAGAGAAGAAGAAGAAAGAAAACGCCGTAGGGATCGTCATCGATGAAAATTTAGATTTGAACGATTTGCCAAGCGTCCTGGCGATCGAGTCGCAGAAAAAGTGCGCGTTATCTGGAGAACCGTTCGAAACGTTTTGGAACGAAAAAGCGCAGGAATGGCACTATGGTAAAGCGGTGAAGTTGAAACGAGCGATTGGATCGAAGAAAGTTAAAGCTGGGGAAATTGCGTTGATTAGCGCCATCCCGAAGGAAGAGTTGGAGCCAGAACTCATCGAAGCCATCGCAAAGGCGCAGCCGAGAAACGCATCCACGAAAGGTGCAGTTTTACGCGAAAGTAAGCGCGCAAAGAAGTAAAAAGATGTACGAATGAATGCAGTGCGTAGCATGAGTAGTAATAAGTAGTAGTAATGTAGTAGTAGATAACTTTAATATAAAAAATAGTAGTAGTTTTTAAAAGCTGAACAAAAGAACAAGTAGTAGTAAAATTGACAAACGTCGTGGAACGCAAACAACAATTTTGAATCAAATAAGAATGAAAACAACAACAACAACAACGATAACATGATGAAACAAATCAAAACATGAAAACCGATAACAATGACCAACAACAATATAACATGACTGATGAGAACAAGAATCCAAGATCAAGCAAACAATAACTTTCAAATTTTGAGAGAGCTGAGTATGCGCGAAAAAACGCAAAACATCACTAACAACACAGGCACACGGGCACACACGCGCGACGTAAAATCCAAAACAAATTTCGAGAGAGCAATCGAAAAGAGAGAAGAAATGGTGGTGCGCACTTTTTTCTTTCTGCCGCTGCTGCTACTGCTATAAATACTGCTCTGTTGTTGCCCGCTCTAATCTAAATCATCTCTTCTAGTATTGTCAGTGTCCAAATAAACCATCATCACCATCATATCATCATCATCGTCATCATCATCATCGTCATCATCATTCAAAAAATTAAGCCCATTTCGTCTCGCCAGTTTTGCTATTGTAATAGTACGGCTTCCCTTCCGAGTAGTACGTCGCCCAATCGCTCGCCGCAGCCGCAGCAACCGCTTGCGGCTGTGAGGGGTCGTATTCTTGTTGTTGAGGAGCGGCGTAGACTTGTTGCTGCTGATAATATTGCTGATACTGTTGCATCAACTGTTGTTGTTGTTGCGGTTGTTGTTGTTGCGGCACTGCTGCACCGTACACTTGGGGAACCGTCGCTGCGCCGTAAACTTGCGCCGTTTGCGGGGCGCCACCGTATACGTTCACCGGTGCCGCCGCAGCCTGTTGTCCGTACGCCATGCCGTATTGTTGTTGCTGCTGTTGAGCGGCGTACATTCTCTGGCCGTTCGGGCCGAACGTTTGGTTCGCCTTCTCAATCGCTTCGTTCACTAATCGTTCGCACTCTTTTACGTTCGCCGCGGTACCAGTGATGACGCAAGTTACAGGTTGTTTCGATCGATCCATTTGTACGTCGCACCCGGTTCTATCGCGAAGCAATTTCACGTGCGCGCCGCCTTTACCGATGATTCTACCTTCGTGGCCTTGGGTCGGGATGATAATTCTCGTTTGGCCTTCCGGGATGATCGGGTTGATGTTACTACCACCTTCCTTAGCACCGCCTTGTTGCTGTCCGTACACGTTAGCAGCACCACCGTAATACCCGCCGTACACGCCACCTCCGGCGCCGCCGCCCATTTGCATAGCCGCGTATTGCGAAGGCGTCATCATTTGTTGCTGTTGCTGTTGATTTTGCATCCTTTGCATCCCGAACGTATCCGTCTCTAAAGCCATGGTTTCTAAAACCACCTGTCTCGCTCGAATAACGTCTATTCGTTTGCCTTGCACGTTACAGATGCCCGAACCTTTGACGACTTTCAAGTTTGCACCTGAGACGCGTTCGATGTCGCGAATCGTCGCGCCGCCTTTGCCAATCACTCGTCCTTCCTTTCCTGGGCACGGAATTTCAATCGCAACTTCTTGATCGTTCGGAATACCTCTCAACTCTTCCGGTAACGACTCCTCCTCGATGGAATACGCGTTCACGTTGGCGGCTGAAATCCCGTTCAACGTCTCGTGTTCCTTCAACACGGCGCCTTGTTGTATACTCGACGCCGGATGTCTGTCCGCGATTGACCCGGTCTCGCACACCTCTTGAATGATTTTCTTACACTCTTCCATTTCGCTGGTCGGACCTTTCACTGCGCACGTGCCGCTCTCCCGGTCGATTTTAATCGACGCTCGGAACCTCGCTTCGATGTATTTCAAAGTTTCCCCTTTCTTCCCAATCAAACGTCCTTCGTTGCCTTTGATGTACACCGTCATCGTGCAGTTTTCCGGGTTAAGCGGGTCCGCGATCAACGATTCCAACGTTTTTGCATCTTCCTTTTCTTTATCGTTGTCTGAATCGTCGTCGTCGGAAAACTCTTTCTTTTCTTCTTCTTCTTCTTCTTCCTTCTTCGATTTCTTCTTCGCGATCGAAACTTTTTTCTTCTTCTTCTTCGTGTCTTCTTCTTCTCCGTCTTCTTCTTTTTCAGACACGGGTAAAGATGGCTCTTCTTCTTCTTCCGAAGACGCTTTCCTTTTCTTCGTCGTTTTCTCTTCTTTTCCTTCGTCTTCTTCTTTCATCATAAAGTCTTTCAATTTCGCCGCCAAAGTCGCTTTTAACTCTTTCTTCTCGTACGCGATTTCTTTCTCATCCAAAAACGCTTTCAACTTCGCCACGGTCAGTTTGTCGATCTCCGCTTCCGTCATTTTTGATGATGACGATGATGTTCCCGCCATTATTATTATATAGTATTCTACGTTGTTCTTCTTTGTCGTTCTTTAGTATGAGCAAAGAAGCGCGTTTAAAACTACTCGCAGAAGGAAGAGATGCTTTTGTGACGATTAATTCTCAAGGGTGAAAGGAAAGCAACACGAATTGTTTAGGGTTACAGTTAAAAAATTTTTTGTGCGTCTTCTCAAAAATTCACAATCGACTCTTAGCGAGCAAAAAGTTTCGCTCGTCCACGCTCTCGAGAAAAGCTCTTTGGTACATTTTTTTTCTTTTCCTTTCTTCTTCCTCTTGGTCTTGGTCTTCTTTTTCTACTGTTTTGCTTCTATTATGACTATTACTATTACGATGAATCATCGAAGAAGATGACAAAGAAGAAAACAAAACGTCGTTTGTTTTCATCAAAGACGAGGATTCAGACGACGACGCTAACGACGACGACGATGAATTTGAATTTTTCATCTCTAAAACGGCTTCGACTAAAAACCGACCAATCAACGCTCTCGTCCACTCGCACCCGGGTTCGTGCAATAACAAGTGTCCTTTCGTGTGCGTGAGTTTGACGAACTGTTTATTTGGGATGGATTTCAACGAGCGCGAGAACAAGCGTTCGGTGGACTGCGCGCACGTCGCCGCGTCCTTCTCGGCGTGTACGGCGAGTATGTTTCTCGTTATCCCATCGAGACGTCCACTTTCACTCGCTTTTTCCAATCCTTTCATCGCTTTCAAAATCTCGTTCCCGAACCTCGCTCGCGCTTTCCCCACGTAATTAAACGGATCTTCCTCAAACTCTCTCGCCGTGGCCGCGTCTTCGGTTAAACTCTGCATCGTCGTCGCCGGAACGACTTTCATATTCGGCGTCGCTTTCGCAATCACCTCCCCAACCATTGCCAAAGCTTTCTTCTGCGCGGTCCATTTCACGTTAATCGCCGGCGCGATTAAAACAATCGCGAAAAAGTAGTTTTTCGGATACGTCATCGCGCAACGCAACGCGAACAACCCGCCTAAAGACACACCGGCTAAAGCGATTGGAACTTTGCGTCCAAATCTCATCTGTGCGTACTCCACCACCGCTCGGAAATCTTCCACGCACTTTTCAAAACTTTCAATCTGGTGTTTTATCTCGCAGTCGTAATTGTCCGATTTGCCGTGTCCGATGTGATCGAACGAAACCGAGGCGATGTTGTACTTTGCGCTCGCCCACAGGGAAAACGTTTCGGCAAATCTCGAGGAGTGTTCGTGTAACCCGTGGGAGAAAATAACCACACAATTTATTATATTTCTTTTTGTCTTTTTAGGCAAATCATTTGTGCGAACGAAGAGTTTTCGTTTCTTTTCGCCTCGTTCCAGGAAAAGGAAGTCTGACGACTCCGTAAAAGTCATCGCGTGTGTTCTTATTCTTATTCTTAAAAGTAGTAGTAGTAGTAGTAGTAGTAGTAGTAGTGTGAAGAGAAAATTCAGTTTTTAACGAACTCTTTTTTTCTTATGAGAGATACGAAAAAAGAAAATTTAATTGACTGAAAAGTCGTTGGTCTCTCCTTTCACGTTTAAGATACAAAACGACACAAACACTCTTAGTAGGAGTAATACTCTATAAGAGAACAATACTAATAAAATGGGCGCGGCGGAGTCGAGCACTTCCTCTCGTCCTCCTGGAACGATGTTGTTGGCGAAGGAGCAACCGGAGAAGTCGAAACGAACGAACAGAGGGCCGAAACGTAAGTGCGTTTTGCTTTTCGATGATGACGATGAAAACGATGCGTCACATTCATCATCAACGTTACTCTTAAATCGAAAAGACGTTCTGAGATTAGTGTGGAACCTACCGAAACGCTTGAGACTTACCTGGCGAAAACTGTTCGACACGAACACGGACGGTTTATCGTTCACTTTATTACTCGAAAGTTTAACGAAGAACGAAGCGACATCGTTTTGTATCGCGGTGGAAACGAAAGAGAAAAAAGGAGAGATTTTTGGTGCCTTGATGGTCTTTCCCGAACGCGAAGGGTTGACACTGAACAAGACGGAGTGGCAAGGGTTAAGCGAGAGTTATCTGTTCACGTTTCCTCAAAAACAAGCGAACGTGAAAAGGCAACCGAAAAAGTTCTTGGCGAGTGCAAACACCGACGGTCATTATTGTTGGTGTTGTCGCGACATGGTCGCCTCAGAACGCTTTCCCAACGGGTTAGCGTTTGGAGGGAAAGAATATCCGATTAAACACTTCGCGATGCACATCGACGAACACATGGAGACACTGACGACGAGGAAAACTGGAGTGACGTACGAAGGGTGGGGATGTGAAGATTCAAACATTGAGAACGAAACGATGACGATTGAACGAGTGGAAGTGTGGCAGTGCGACGCCGAGGACGAGAGAGGCGAGAAGCCGAAGAAGAAAAACAACATCGTGGCAGAAATGGACGGGTCCGCCGCTGTGGCGGCGCAAAAAATGAAGATGAAAGGAGGAGAGAGTCACAAAAATGGTGATGGAGGTGTGTTATCGGAGAAACATCGCGAGGCGCGATTCTTGGCGACTGTTGGAAGCACGAAAATCGCATTAGAATAATAGATCCCAGAAGAAAAATAGATAAAACACGAGACGAGAGAGCGCGCGCGAAAAGAGTATATAGATACAACAAGAAGATTCTTTTTCAAATATAAAATTGATATTACATGTACAACAGTGTAGGTGGTAGAAAGTCTCGATACTAATGTTGCTCTCAACGACGGAACACACATTAATAATATTCTTCGTAATTATTAACAATTCAAACCGACAAACTCTTCGACAAACGTTTCCAGTTGCTTTTGCGCGGCTAAGTAGCTTTGCAACTGCAGTTGAATCGCCTCGTTCGCCGGTGAGCTTTTCAAAGCGGCTTCAAAAGTCGCTTTCGTGAACGAATCCGCCAAGGATTTGTCCACGTTCCTCGACCCAGCCGCGTTACGTACGTTGTCCGTCACGCCGCCGGCGGCGTTCGCGTTCAATTCTTTCAACACTCGCTCGTTGCACAAAATGTAATCGCACCCAGCCATAGCCCTCGCGTCTGCGGCGGATCGAATCGAAGCCGCTAAAATCTTACTCGGGCTCGCCACAGATTGAATGAAACTCTTCGTATCCTGCGCCAACGCCAAGGCATTTCCCCCGTACGAGTTGATTCTGGCGTAATAAATCTGAATCAAGCTCGCGTTGGCTTTCGCCGCCAACGCCGTTTGCTCCAAGCAATAACACAAGGTAGCGTGACACGGCACGCCTTTATTTTCCAACTGTCGCATCGCTTGCACGCCTTCCCACGTCGCTGGAATCTTGAACAAAAGCTTATTCGTCTCCACGTTCACCTCTCGAAACATCTTCATTAACCGTTCCGTCTTGCTCACGATGGCCTCCGCGCTCGACTTCTTCGCGTCCACCTCTACGCTCACTCTTCCGTCCACTCTGGCGGCAAACTTTGCCGCTAAATTCACCGTCGCTTTGTCGATGATTAACTCCAACTTCGCTTCTTTCGACATCGTCTCTCCTTCTTCTTTCTCTTTCGCGTAGACCAACGCGCCTTCCAAAGCGCCTTTATCGAAATTTTCCGCTTTTTGTATCGCGTGTAGTAAAATCGAGGGCGACACCGTCGCGGCTTGCGGGCCTAACATGCCGAACTCGTTTAACGCGGACTTTGTGTCGTATAAAACGGAGGAGACTTTTTGTAAATCCGAGAGTTCCGATTGGAGCACGGTAAATGGTGGTGATTCGTTTTCCGCGACCGCAGACAACCTTCTTCTCGTACTCATCGTGGAAAGATGATGAGACGAAGAATGCTGACTGGGAATATATATTTTTTTTCTCGGAATCAATCGTCTTTCCTGCGCGTTAGTCGTAAATGGGGTCGTTATTACGTTTCCCAACGGTCTCAAATGCGGACTTCTCGTCGCACCTTTTGGGGTTGTTGCGAACGAAAAGGAGGAGGT